>Ga0208827_1000129_pt1 | contig 60990 bp, 57 predicted proteins | sample Sb_taG_5_FD_187709 | JGI IMG/M metagenome (GOLD analysis project Ga0208827, IMG submission 187709) | Peat soil microbial communities from Weissenstadt, Germany - Sb_50d_8_FC metaG (SPAdes) (version 2) | ecosystem: Environmental > Terrestrial > Soil > Wetlands > Peat | place: Germany... | reverse complement strand
TCTCGGGCGCGACCAGGTCGTCGTGCAGAACCGCTTCGGCAGTTCGCAGCAGTCGAAGCGCCTTCACCGTAAGCAACTCCGGGTCACCCGGCCCTGCGCCTACCAGATAAACTTTTCCCTTCATGCTTCCTCTCCTTGAGCGCTCAGCGCGGGAACTTTTTCCAGAGCCGCTTCGAATGCTTCCCGGCTCGCCAGCGAGTGCAACAACTCCCACTTCGTCTTTTGATCGAGATCGCTGGCCAGAATGAGCCGCCTGGTCTCACCGAGCTGCTCGACCCAGGCCGCGTAGCCCTCCCCGAACTGCCGTTCCAGCTGCTGCCGAATTTTCTGCGCTAGCGATGGACTCTGCCCTGCGGTTGAAACCGCAATCTGCAGGTCGCCGCGCCGCACCACTGCGGGATAAAAGAAATCGCAATACTCCGGAACATCCACCACGTTGCAGAGCACTCCGCGCCGCTGCGCCTCCCGATAGATGAGTTGGTTCAGACTTTCTGAAGCCGTCGCCGCGACCGCCAGAAACTTGCCGTCGAGGTCATTTTCGGAAAAGGTACGCAGCTCCAGTTCGATCTTCCCTGCGTCGGCCCATTCGCGAACCTGGCCGCTGGCCGCAATCGCGACCACATGGACGCTCGCACCTGTGTCGATGAGCCCACTGATCTTGGGCTCGCCGACTTTTCCCGCGCCGACGACCAGGCACTGTTTCGCTGCCAGCTTCATAAACATTGGGAAGAGATTAGTCACCGTCAACTCCAGCCGATTGTTCTAAACGTCCAACACTCACCGCAAGCACATCGCGGCTCACCGCTTCAACCGGCGCGCCTGCCAGAAATTCGCGCAACTCCGTGTCTGTGTGCCGGGCAAAGAAGCGGCGCAGGTTCTCGCCTGCCTGGCGCGTGGCGAGATATTGCCGAAGCAATCGCTCGATCGCCTCCGGAACCTCAACCGCGGGGCAGCGATATCCCACCGGTCGCGCCGTCCCCTGATGCAGACCAAGCGCACCGCCAACGCAAAAGTAATAGGCATCGACGAGACGTCCGTCGACCTTCATCTTTTTGCCATCGATGCCAATGTCGGCAATCCAGTGCTGCCCGCAGCTGTTCGGGCATCCCGTGACGTGCAGCTTCAGGTGCTGATCGAAGCCCGGCAGACGCTCTTCCAGTTCTTCCACCAGCCAGCGGGAAAAGCTCTTCGTCTCCGTGATCGCGAGCTTGCAGAATTCCGTGCCGCTGCAGGCGATAGTGCCGCGATAGAACGCCGAGCCGCCCACCCGCAATCCAATCCCGTCTAGTTCCTTGGCCAAGCTCTTGGCATTAAACCGGGGAACATTCACGATGAGCAGGTTCTGCATGTTGGTCGTGCGCAGTTCGCCGGCGGCAAAGCGGTCGGCCAGATCGGAGGCGGCGAGCATTTGTTCCGCGGTAATTCGTCCGCGGAGCACCGCCGCCCCCACATAGCAGTACCCCGGCTGCTTCTGCGGATGAATTCCCACGTGGTCGCGATAAACGTCAGCCGGGGCCGTTTCCTCAATCGCGGGGTCGAATTGAAAACCAATCCGCCGCTCCAGTTCCGCTAGAAAACTTTCCGCCGTCCATCCCTGCCGCAGGAATAGAAACTTCAGCCGCGCCCGCTCGCGATGTTCCCGCAATACCTCCGAGTCGCGAAACAGTTCTGCAATCCCCATAATGGCGGGCAGCACCTGATGCCAACGGACGAACGCGTTCAAGCGCGCCCCCAGGTGCGGTTCGGTGGAGAGTCCTCCCGCAACTCGCAGAGAGAAACCGACTTCGGGCGCGCCGCGCAGCACGCGAGTCGTCGCGGTCAAGCCAATATCGTTGATCTCCGGATACGGGCACCACACGCGGCATCCCGCGATCGAGATCTTGAATTTGCGGGGCAGGTTGTAGAAGTCGCCATTTCCCGCCAGCATGCGCGAGGCTTCGAGGGCGAGGGGCGAAGCGTCGCAAATCTCATCCGCTTCCACTCCCGCGACCGGGCAGCCGGTCACATTGCGCGTGACATCGCCGCAGGCGCTGGTCGTGTTCAATCCAACCTTGGCGAGCGCTTCGAGCAGATCTGGAAGCGCCTCGATCGTGACCCAGTGCAGCTGAATGTTTTGGCGTACGGTGATGTCGGCGATTCCGTGGGCGTAGCGGCGGGTGAGGTCGGCAATGGTTCGCAGTTGTGCGGAACGCAGCAGACCGTTGGGGATCCGGATTCTCACCATAAAGCATTGCAGCGCCCGTCCTTCCCCGTTCTGACCGCCGGTTACGCCCGCTCCATCACCCTGGGTGTACACGCCCCACCAGCGAAAATAGGTCCCGAGCCACTCCGGCGGGATGGACTCGAACCCCTCTCGGGCGAAGCGCCGGATTTCTTCCAGACCTTCCCACGGATTCTTGGAGCGCTTAAGGCGCTCGACTCTTTGTGCCTTAGTTTCTTGCGCGGTGTTTGTCATAACCTGTTTCGCCCCACACTGTTTGTCCCAGAAAATAAAAAACCCACCGCCAGATTGATCTGGCGGTGGGTTATAAGTGCCGGTATTAGAACAAATTCTTTAGGTCGGCAGCCTCCCCGCGCCAGAGCACACGAACGCGCAACAACAGCAACAAGCGCACATGCACATCGCGGAAAGATTCTGCCTTGCCATCCTTGGCATTCTAGTTTGAACGGCTCCTGCGGTCAACAAACTTCGTACCGACTTGGATCAATATTTTCCATTCTACGAATCGAAATTTTCGCTGCCTCGGTCAGATGTGAGTGAGCCTAATCAGAGGTTCCCAGGCATTCAGGAGTAAGTGCGCCCTATAATACGCGTGCGCAGGTGTAGCATGAATATTTCGATTGGGATTGCAGTCGCTCTGCTGCTTACAACCTCCATGTCTGCCCGAGACCGTTCCAACGCGCGCTCGATGGTTGTCACACGCTATGGCATCGTGGCTACCAGCCATGTGCAGGCTTCGGTGGCGGGTGCGCAGATACTGGCGCGGGGAGGCTCTGCCGTGGATGCGGCGATTTCCGCGAATGCCGTACTCGGGGTGACGGAGCCCATGATGAACGGCATGGGTGGCGATCTTTTTGCGATTTACTGGGACGCAAAAACCGGCAAGCTGTACGGTCTTAACGCCAGTGGATGGGCGCCGCGCGGACTGACCATCGAGCACTTGCAGGGGAAAGGCGCGACCTCCATGCCGGCGGCAGGGATTGACTCGGTCACGGTCCCGGGTGTGGTGGCAGGCTGGCACGCACTCCACGAACGCTTTGGACGGCTGAGGTGGAAGGATCTTTTCCAATCCGCGATTTTCTATGCCGAGGATGGCTATCCGGTTCCTGAAGTCATTGCGTCCTATTGGAGCGACTCGGTCGAACGGATCTCGAAGGATCCGGAAGGCCGACGGGTTTATCTGCCCAACGGCAAGCCTCCGGCGGTGGGGCAAGTGTTCCAGAATCACGATCTCGCGAAAGCCTTGCGGCTGGTAGCGCAGAATGGAGCGGCTGCGTTTTACAAGGGTGAGATTGCGGGCGCGATTTTGAGCACGTCCCAGAGTCTGGGCGGAAGCATGGCTGCGGATGATCTGGCCGAGTTTTCGCCAGAATGGGTCGAGCCGATTTCAACCACATATCGCGACTGGACCATCTACGAGCTTCCCCCCAATGGACAAGGAATGGCGGCACTGGAAATGCTGAACATTATGGAGACTTCTCCGGCGTCGCCCGAGGGGCCGCTCAGCGTCGCGGAACTACATAAGAAAATCGAAGCCATGAAGCTGGCTTACGCCGATCTGGGGCGTTACAACGCCGATCCACGCTTTGCGAAGATTCCGGTGAAGGGGATGCTCTCGAAGGAATATGCGCGGCAGCGCGCTAAGCTAATCGATCCCGGCAGAGCCAATTGCGAGGTTGCAACCGGCACGCCGCCCACCAGTGACACGACTTACCTTTCGGTCGTGGATCGCGAGGGCAACATCGTCTCGTTGATTCAAAGCAATTATGAAGCGTTCGGGGCGGGCGTTGTAGTGCGCGGCATGGGATTCGTGTTGCAAGATCGAGGTGCGCTGTTCTCGCTTGATCCTCGCTCTCCGAATGCGCTCGCTCCGCGCAAGCGGCCGTTCCACACCATTATTCCGGCTTTCATGGAGCATGGCGAGCAACACGTTGGCTTCGGGATCATGGGAGGAGCCAACCAGCCGCTGGCCCACGCGCAATTCGTTTCCAACGTGGTCGACTACGGCATGAATATCCAGGAGGCTCTGGAGAATGCTCGCTTCACTGTCAGTCCCGAGCGTGGGTGCCACATCGTGATCGAGTCGCGAGTGACGCCCGAAGTGCGGCAGAAACTTTCCGCGATGGGGCATCAACTCGAAGTGCGGCGCGAATACACCACCGTCATGGGTCGCGGGCAGGCCGTCTTGCACGACTCAAAGGCCAAGGTAAACTACGGAGCGTCTGACGCGCGCGCCGATGGCTCCGCCGAACCAGAACCCCCACCGATGCAGTGATGGTAACGATGTACTCGCGAGGCTTGCCGACAGTTTGTCGCGCTGGTCCGCCGAGGATCTCCCTTTGGCTATAGTCCGCTTAATCGCGGGCTCAGTCTAACCTCTAATGAATTCTCACTGAGATTTCTGTGCAAAAGCGCCACCGGCTGGATCGTGAAGCCTTTCAATGCCGATCAATTGATTGCCGTGGTCCAGAAGCTGGTCAAGTAGGAACTCCGATGATCACGACGAAAGAACTCTTGGCTCGTCGCGTTCTCCGAGTTGCTTACGTACCAACTACGCGAAAAGATGCTGGAGGCATTCCAGCGTCGGCTACCGCGTGTTCAAGTCAACATAGTAGCCGAAGTTGGAAAGCGCGACCTGGTCATTGCCGGGAATGTAAAAACCGAACTTGCCTAGACTTAGATTGCTGCCGGGCTGAGTCCAGCGATCCAGAACCACCCAACTGTCTCCTTGCCTGATCTGGTGGGTGATCTCATTCGGTGCCACACGGATCTGGAAAGTTCGGAAGCTCTTCTTGTCACCCTTGTGTGAAACTTTGATCTCGTCCCCCTTCTGGCCGTTTCGGACTACAGTGCGGTAGAAGTTATTGTCGTCCATTTGGAAGAGGACATAGTTGTTGACGTCGATGCAGTTCAGCACCCACTGCAGGCGATGCCCCTTGGTGAGCATGGCGGAAAAGACGAATGTACCTGAGGTGGGAGACACGCCGTACATCACGAAATCCCCGCCCTTATGAAGGAACGAACCTTTCTCCTGCTTCCAATCCGCCGGGTCGTTCCACTTAGACATGCCGCTGGGCGCGAGAGACAAATCCAAATTTTTGGAATGACCGGCGATGACTTCCACCGTCGACGAGCGCGTGAAGTTGTCGGCAGTTTTCGCGGTGAGAATGTAGGAACCGGCTGACAGACTCAGGGTGCCCCCGCTGCTTACCTTCGTCGGAGTCTCGTTCCCTTTTGCGAGGGTCACCTGAGCATCGGCAGGCGTGAACGTAATTCTTAACTCGCCCGGCGCGGCGTCCAATGCCACATCCGCAGCCGCAAGGGACACCGGTGCTCCAACGACGAAGTGTTGCTTGATCTGCTTGGGCTTGAACCCGGCTTTGCGCAGTTCGACAGTGTGGTCTCCGGGATTCACCGTTGCCACCGTGAGCGTTCCATCAGGCTGAATCGTTCCCACTGGAGTTTGATCGATCAGAACGGTGGCGCCCGGAACCCCTCCCTGGATCTTCAGCGAAGCCAAATGGGGGGTAGGTTGCAGGTTGAAAATCAGTTTGGGTTGTTCGCCTTCGCGAAGCCGGACCTTTTGTTCTGGAGCGTCCTGGAATCCGTTCTTGGACACGCGTACAACGTACTCTTTGAGTTCGAGATTCGGGATGCGCAACTGGCCGCCCTGCGTGAGTTGCGGCTGAAGTTTTCCGTTGAGGAAAACTTTCGCGTTCTCCTCACTAGTAACCACCACGAGCGTACCCAGAGTCTGCCCGGATTCCAGGAAGGCGCTTAGCGTGGGCGCCGCTCCCGCATTAATTTCGAGTTTGTACTGATGCTGATCGTTGCCTCGGGTCACAGCTAATTCGTGAGGCCCGGAGGAGACGGATGGGAGATCGAGACCGTCCCCAGGCACGTCGAGCGGAACCTGGCCATCGAGGCTGACTTTGGTGGAAGAATCGCTGGAGTATACGTGCAGTCTGGCGGCCATGTTGCTGACAACCACAGCCAGCACACCGCGGGAAACGATGGATCCATTGACGGCCGGAACCGCTCCCGCTTCGGTTGAGAAGGTGAAGGATGCTCCACCCCGCGGGCCATCAACTTTCAGCTTGTGTTCTCCGGCGGGTACATTGTCGAGAGTCCACTGTCCATCCTGAAATTCCGCGGGCGGCTGATCATCGAATGTCACTTTTCCCGAGCCGGTGTCGGAAGACAGTTTCAGCGCTGGTAGCGCCAGTTCGGGAGGCGGCATCGCCGGGGACGAGGCGCTAGGAGCCGCTTCGGGGACCGGGGTGATGGGCGGCGCGTGATGCCTTCGCACGAAGAGAAAGATCACTGCCACCAGGATTATTGCCGCGACAGAGGCGAGGATAGCCGTTGTGTAACGCTGCGGTGATCTCGCGGGCTGCTTGAGATTGGCAGATGGAGATGTGGTTTTGGGCGCGCGCACAGGAGGCTTGGCCGCGGAAGCCGTGACTTGTGCCGGCGGAGGGAGCGGTGGACCTGGCGAAACCGGCGGCGGCGCGGCCTCTACATCAAGCACGGGCGGAGGGACGGGAACATTACTCGCCATTGTTTCTGTTTCTGTCCCGGTCGATGAAGATCCGGGCGAACTGGTTGGCGGAGTGTGGAACGTCAGGGTCGCGCTTTGGCTCTCGGGCGACTCAATCGAACTTTTTGGGCTCACTTCGAGCAGACCCAGGCGGCGCAGAAGGCCATTGGCAATGGATAGGCCTTCACCATCGTTTAAATACTTGTCCGCCACCGCTCGCACTCGTTCCCCTAAGGCCTGCTTCGACGCATCATCCGTGGCAGCATCGATTTCACTCTCCATGCTTCGCAGCTCTTCCATGTCGCGGCGCCGCGCTTGGCGGCGCTGGATCTGCAGGTCCCGCTGGACGGTCTCCTGAATCTGAATCAACCTGGGCTCGCGCGGATAAACGGACAATCCCTCTTCGATTCGGGCTAAAGCCCCGGCCAAATCGGCGGCGGTCTGCAGCTTGCGCGCCTGCGAAACACATTCCGCGATGAAGGTTTCCCGCTTTTTGTCGAGAATCAGGGTCCGAATGGTCTTGGCCATGGGGTGCCCCGGGTTCAAGTCGAGTGCATCCCGTGCCAGCTTCTCGGCTTCCCGCCAATCGTTTTCCACCATTGAGTGGGCCTGTTCGACCAGGGCGTTGGCCAGAACCGCGCGGGATATCGGATTGTTTTCATCCAGTTCGTAGGCCTCACGCAGCAATTTGATTCCGTCGGCAGGGTTCTGCCGCGCGCACAGCTCCTGGCCTTCGGTCATGAGGCGGTAGGCTTCGGTTTTTCGCTTCACGCCGTCCTGGGCAAGCTTCTCGAGCTCCGTTAATTCTGCGTCGTTGGGAAATTCAGCGGCTGCTTCTTGCAACAGATCTATTGCGCGAGCGTAGTCGCTGGAATGCAAACACGTGTCGATCTGTTCGACCAGACGCGCTTTGGATTCGATCCGGATCTGCTGGTCGCGTCTCTTCTGCAAGCGCTCAATTTCGAACGTCAACCCCGGATACTCGCTGTAGATGGTGCGTAGAATTTCCCAATCATTGAGGGCATCGCCGAACGATCCCTGTTCTTCGTGGAGGTGTGCCCGGGCTACGATGGAGTTGACCAGGTCGCGTTTGTCCTGCACCAAGCGCAACGCGCCTTCAAAGTGCGATTCACCGGGATGCAGATCCAGCGCCTCGCGCAGAATGTTCACGCGCTTGTCCAAGTCCGGTTCAGCCTCTACCTGGCGATCTACGGAAGCGATGAAGGCCGAGCGTTCCTGCCGTTGGTGCTCCTCGATGTCGTATTTGAGAGCCTGGAAGATGGCATTGTTCGGATACTTGGCCAAATATGCCTGACACGCAACCATGGCCTTGCCGAAGTTGCGCTCGGCGAGGTGCCTGCGCGCATCGGCATAGGCAGTGTTCATGGCGTCGTGTTCGGAGCGCACCTCGTTGTAAAAACTCTGATAGGTGGCGCCGCTCTCGAGATTGACAGAATCCGGGGCGCGCCGATCGAGGTCCAGCACCACACCGAGTTTGGCGAGGGCGCTGCTTACATCGCCCTTATGCCAGGCGTCCATGGCGGCGCGATGGAGTTTCTCTTTCTCCTTGCGGAGTTTCTGGTATTCCTGTTCCTGGCGGTCGACTTCCGCCAGCAACTGGAGCGCGCGGGCCTCCTTCGGGCGGAGTTGGAGAACATTCTGCAAAGCCTCTCGGGCATGCCCGTAAGCGTTATTGTCGATGTGCTGCCGTGCCAGGCGATACCAGTTGTCGATCTGGCGTTCGCTGCGCCGGTTTTCGATCTTGCTCTTCAGAGCCAGCGCTGCGGCGTTGTCCGGTTCTATTTGCAGCGCCTCCTGTAACTTCTGGAGAGCCAGCGGATCTTCCTCTTCTTCAAAGCGCGCCCGCGCGGCCTCGATCAACTGCGAAAGTGTTTTTCGCCGGACGGCGCCGTCGAGTTGCCGGCGCAGAGAGCCAATGGAATTGTCCATATGGCCTTCGGCTTCCAGTTCGCCCAGGATCTCTCCGGCAAACTGAAAATCGCCTTCTTCCAGGGCTTTGGTGGCGCGCTGCAGCCGTGGCCTCGTGCGCTCTGGGTCGAAAAACTCGATGGGCTCGTTGCGCAGTGCTTTGTTAAGTGTGTCGCCGAATTCGCGGGCGCTCGCGAAACGGTGCCAGGATTGCTTGGCCATGGCTTTGTGCAGTACGCGGCTGATGGGCTGGCTTATGGTGGAATTCAATTCTGCCGCCAGAGGCGGTATCTGACGGAGAATTGCATCGACCACCTCATCGGCTCGGGCGCGCTGGAACGGGTTCCGGCCCGTCATCGCTTCATAGCAGACCACACTGAGGGAGAAAATGTCGGAGGCCGGGGACAGCGGCTTCAATTCGATCTGCTCTGGAGACATGTAGAGCAGCGTCCCTTTTTGCGCCCGAGTGGTATGGGCATCGGACATGTGAGCGACGCCGAAGTCGATAATCTTCACCGAGTCGTCTTCCATCACAAAGATGTTGCTCGGCTTTAAATCGCGATGAACCAGACCGCGCTCGTGCGCCGCCTGCAGGCCGCGGCAGGCTTGGGAAATGATGTCAATCGTACGTTCCACTGTCAGACGATGGCTGGCCTTGCGGATGAAATATTCCAGCGTGGTGCCGGGGAGTAGCGGCATAACGAAGTAGGGCTTCTTTTTCCCCTCGTCTTCGAATTCTCCGATGTCGAAGATCTCAACGATATTGGGATGGCTCATGGAGGCGAGCACGTCGCACTCCTTGTAGAACAATTGAAGCGAGGCCGGGTCGGGAATGTCGAGGATGGTCTTGACCGCTACTTCACGGCGCACGACGGTATCGTAGGCCCGGTAGACGAGGCCCATGCCGCCCTGGCCGAGGATCTCCCTGACCTCGTAGCGGCCTGCCAGTTTTTTCGGTGAAGCCGGAATCTCCATGGCGCCCCCCCAGTGTGGGAGCCCTAGCATCTTAACCCACATCTCCCGGCTGATCCTAGTTCTGACGCTCGATTCGGGGGCTTGGGATCGGAAAGTAGAGCCGGGAGGATTTCGGTTCCTTCCGCATGGCCCGTGATCCGAAGGAACCGCTTCCGATGACACCCCTTGATCGCAGCAGGCTCCGCGATTTGCAGAATTCCGGCGCCAGGCGCTTGATATTGGGGAAAGCGGTCCAATACCATGACTTGTCCATGACTTTTTCTGATTTCTCTCGTCCAAGGTGAATATGCGCGAACACGCAGCGCTCCTGTTGTTGCTTCTTGTCGCTCTATCGCTGACAAATGCTCAAACGCCATCCCCGCAGCCGCCTTCTGAGGCAGCATTGCCCTACAGCCCCAGTCTAGATGTTTCGTCGATGGACAAATCCGTCGACCCTTGCGTGGATCTCTACCGTTATTCCTGCGGCGGTTGGCAGACGAAAAACCCGATCCCGCCTGATCAGACTTCATGGTCGGTCTACGCCAAGCTCTATCAGGACAACCTGGTCTTTCTCCACGGCATGCTGGAACAGGCGGCCCAACGGGATGAGCACCGCAATGCCGTAACCCAGCAGATTGGCGACTTCTACGCGGCCTGCATGGACGACGCGGCGGTAGAAAAACGTGGCCTCGCGGCGATTCAGCCGGAACTCGACGCGATTGTGAAGATCAAGTCAGCGAAAGAACTTACTCCGCTCGTGGCGCGGCTGCAGCTTATCTACGACCGTTATTCCTACAACACTTCCTTGCTTTTTTCGGCTGGCTCGACGCAAGACCCGGACGATTCCGAGCGTGTAATCGCCGACGTGGATCAGGGCGGCCTCGCCATGCCCGATCGCGACTATTACATTAAAGACGACGCCAAGTCGAACGAAACGCGCGAGCGCTACCTTCAACATGTGCAGCGAGTATTCGAGCTTATCGGCGACAGTCCGGCCGCCGCTAAGCAGAACGCTCAGACCGTCTTGCGTGTGGAAACGGCCATGGCCAAGGCTTCGCTCACTCGCGTCGAGCGCCGCGATCCCCACAAACTGGTCCACAAAATGAAGGTCGCCGAGCTTATCCAGCTTGCTCCCAACTTTGACTGGCTCGCTTACTACCACGAGATGCAATATCCGGAGATAGGCATTCTCAACGTCGACGAGCCCGAGTTCATCAAGGAACTCAACGCGCTCCTGTCTTCTGAATCGATCGACAGCTGGAAATCCTACCTGCGCTTCCATGTGGCCGACACGTCGTCCCCGTACCTTTCTTCGAAATTCGTCGAGGAGAACTTCGACTTCTACCGCAAGTACTTGCGGGGCGCGGAAGAGATCCAGCCGCGCTGGAAACGCTGCGTGCAGTATGTCAATTATGACTTGAGCGAGGCGCTGGGCCAGGTCTATGTGGCCAAAGTCTTCTCCCCCGAACTCAAGCAGAGCACGCTCGATATGGTGCGGCGCATCGAGGACGCCATGGGCGCGCGCATCAAGGCGCTCGACTGGATGAGCCCGGAAACAAAACAGCAGGCGCTGACGAAGCTGGCGGGAATCCGCAACAAGATCGGCTATCCCGATCATTGGCGCGACTACAGCTCAGTGAAGATCGTGCGCGACGACTTTGCCGGTAACGTCGAGCGCGCACATCAGTTCGAGAGCCACCGCCAGATCAATAAAATCGGCAAGCCCGTCGACCACGGCGAATGGGACATTTCCGCTCCCACCGTGGATGCCTACTTCAATCCGCAGATGAACGACATCAACTTTCCCGCCGGTGTGCTGCAGCCGCCCCTCTACGATCTGAAAGTGGATGACGCTCCCAACTATGGAGACACCGGGGGCACCATCGGTCACGAACTCACCCACGGCTTCGACGACGAGGGCAGCCAGTTTGACGCCAAGGGGAATCTGAAGAATTGGTGGACAAAAGAGGACCGGGAGAAGTTCGACGCCCGCACCAAGTGCGTAGAGGATCAATATTCGGGATATGTCGCGGTGGACGAGGTTCACGTCAACGGCAAGCTGACCCTGGGCGAAAACGTCGCCGATCTGGGCGGCGAGATTCTTGGGTACGTCGCGTGGAAGGATGCGACCAAAGACAAGAAGCTTCAGCCCATCGACGGTCTGACCCCGGAGCAGCGCTTCTTCATCGGATTCGCGCAGTGGGACTGCTCCAATGAACGTCCCGAAGACTTGCGAATGCGCGCCATGACCGACCCGCATTCGCCGGCGCGCTTCCGCATCAACGGAGTTGTGGTCAACATGCCGGAGTTCGCGGAGGCATTCTCCTGCAAGCCAAGCCAGCCCATGGTGAAACCCGGCGCCGATGTGTGCAAGGTTTGGTAGCGGCTGGCGGTCAGTTGTGGAGCAGACGATTTGGTGTAGACTACTTGCCGCTTTCGAAGTCACAAAGGGAAATCTCGGACCTGTTTTCTTCGACCGAGGAGGTCATCATGCGTTTCACCTTCCGCCGTCCTCAGATGTTCGCCTCATTCAACGCAACGCTGCTATTCGTGATCTTTTTGATTTTCGCCCCTTTGGTGAAAGGCGACTCAACCAGCGCTCCAATGCTGCTGCGCAAACCGGCGGTGAGCCGGACCCAGATTGCCTTCAGCTATGGCGGAGACCTGTGGATCGTTGACCGCAGCGGCGGCGAGGCCCGGCGCCTCACCAGCGATGTTGGGATCGAGACTGACCCATACTTTGCGCCCGATGGCTCGCTCATTGCCTTCACCGGAGAGTACGACGGAAACGAGGACGTGTATGTCATTCCCGCGGCCGGGGGTATTCCCAGGCGACTGACGGCACATCCCGGGCGAGACCAGGTTGCGGGTTGGACGCCTGATGGTAAGTGCATCTTGTTTCGCTCTCAGCGGAACAGTTATTCACGCTTTAACCGCTTGTTCATAGTCAGCGTCGAAGGAGGCCTTCCTGTAGAACTGCCCCTGCCCATGGCGGAAGAGGGCTCCTATTCGCCGGACGGCACGCATCTGGCGTACGTACCGTTTACAAATTTCAAGGAAGCTTGGGAATCGCAGCGCGGTCTGAAGCATTACCGCGGCGGCACCGCCTCCCCGGTCTGGATTGCAAATCTATCCGATTCTAGTGTCGAAAAGATCCCGCGCAAGGATTCGAACGATTCGACCCCGATGTGGCTCGGCAACCACATCTACTTTTTATCTGACCGCAATGGTCCGATTAACCTGTTCGTGTATGACACCACCACCAGGCAGGTGACCGAGGCGATACGCGGTAACGGCACTGACATCAAATCCGCGTCGTCGGGGCCGGATGCCATTGTTTATGAGCAATTCGGCTCCATTCACCTCTTCGATCCGGCCAGCGGCACCGAGCACGCAGTCGCAATCCACGTAACCGGCGACTTTCCCGCAGTGCGGGGACATTTCGTCAAAGCTGCCAATCAAATCCAAAACGCTAATATTTCGCCCACGGGAGCGCGCGCGGTTTTTGAGGCGCATGGGGAAATCCTCACCGTTCCAGCGGAGCACGGCGATATTCGCAATCTCACGAATTCGCCGGCGGTTGCCGACCGCGATCCGGCATGGTCGCCCGATGGAAAGTGGATCGCATACTTTTCTGATGAGTCGGGCGAGTACGCGCTGCACCTGCGTTCCCAGGACGGTCTCAGCGACATCCGGAAAATAAACCTGGGCACTCCGCCGACGTTTTACTACTCGCCCGTATGGTCCCCCGATAGCAAGAAGATCGTTTATAGCGACAAGCGGCTGAAGCTCTGGTATCTGGAAATCGAAGGAGGAAAGCCGCGCTTGGTTGACACCAACCCGTACGATAGCGGGCCGGGTTCAGGATTCGATCCGGTTTGGTCGCCCGATAGCCGGTGGATCGCCTACACCCGGCAGGTCACCAGCGGGATGCGCGCGGTTTTCATTTATGGGCTCGAAGGACAGGCTGCGCATCAAGTAACCGATGGCATGAGTGATGCCGCTTTCGCCGCGTTCGACCGCAACGGAAGATACCTGTACTTCACCGCCAGCACCGATGTGGGGCCTGTACTGGCCAGTAGCATGGCTGGCTTCAAAGTGCCTGTAACACGGAGTGGGTACGTCATTGTTCTGAGCAAGGATCTGAAGTCGCCACTTGCTCCCCAGAGCGACGAAGAAAAAATGGAGGCCGACAAGTCCGCGACTGCCGAGAAGCAGAAAACGCCTCCGGAAGTGGAGGAGTGCTCAGCAGACGCGCAGTCAAAAGGGAATGAAGCGTCGAAGGAAAGCGCGGGCAAGAATAGCGACAAAGGCAGAGAAAAAGACAAGGACAAAGACAAAGATTCGGCCGCGAAGAAAGAAGATAGCAAGTCGAAGGAAGCTCCGCTCGTGCGCATCGATTTCGACAACATCGATCAGCGTATCCTGGCCCTGCCCTTCCCTACGCGAAACTACGGCGGAATGATCGCCGGCAAGACTCACGTCTTATTCCTGCTCGAAGGACCGGCGGTCGACGACGGCGCGGGAAACGGCGGCCAGATCGTCCACAAGTTTGACCTGTGTACCCGCAAGACCGACAAACTGCTCGACAACATTGGAAATTTCTTTGTTTCGGCGAATGGGGAAAAGGCCCTCTATGAGCAGTTGCGGGAGCCCAAGCCGAGGGACGGCGGCAACGGAGAACGTCCCCATGGCACCTGGTCCATCAAAGCAATCGATGCCTTGGGCAAACCATCGGAGCCCAACAAGCCCGATGGTTCGCTGAAACTCGATGCCATGGAGGTGGAAGTCGATCCGCGTGCCGAATGGCAACAGATGTACCGCGAAGTGTGGCGGATTGAGCGTGACTTCTTTTACGATCCCAACCTGCACGGCGCCGATCTCAAGGCGCTGATGGCCGCCTATCAGCCGTACGTTGACAACGTGATGAGCCGTCCCGATCTCAATTACATCTTCGCCGACATGCTGGGCGAGATCACGGCCCAACACGTCTATGTTTTCGGTGGCGACCGGCCCGAGGTGAAGCACGTCAGTGGCGGACTGCTGGGCGCGGACTACACCATCGACAACGATCGCTACCGCTTTGCGCACGTGTACTACGGCGAAAACTGGAATCCCGATCTGCGCGCTCCGCTAACGGAACCGGGCGTGAATGTGAAGGAAGGTGAGTATCTGCTGGCGGTCAATGGCCGCGAAGTGCATGGCAGAGATGAGATTTTCAGCTTCTTCCAGGAGACCGCGGGCAAAGCAGTTCAGCTGAAGGTGGGACCTGACGCTAGCGGCAAAGGGGCGCGTAACGTCACGGTTGTACCGATCGCTAACGAACGCTCACTGCGGCTGCATGCCTGGATGGAGGCCAATCGAAGAAAGGTTGAGCAACTGAGCAACGGCCGCCTCGCCTACGTCTACCTGCCGGACACTGCCCAGAACGGCTTCACCAATTTCAACCGCTACTACTTTGCACAGTCCGATAAACAAGGTGCGGTAATCGACGAGCGCTTCAACGGGGGCGGATGGATTGCCGACTACATCGTGGACTGGCTCAAGCGGCCGCTGCTCGCAGCGGCCATGACCCGCGACGGGAAAGATGAGTACATCCCGCATTCTATCTTCGGACCCAAGGTGATGTTAATCAATGAGTACGCCGGCTCCGGGGGTGACGCCCTGCCCTGGATGTTCAAACGTCTGGGCACCGGCCCGCTGATCGGCACCCGCACTTGGGGTGGGTTGATCGGCATCGGAGGCTATCCCGCGCTCATGGACGGCGGCACAGTCACGGCCCCGCGCTTTGGACTCTACAATCCGGAGACCGGGGAGTTCGACGTCGAGAACAAAGGCGTGCCACCGGATGTCGAGGTCGAGTTCGATCCCGCTGCCTGGCGGCAAGGACACGATCCGCAGCTGGAAAAAGCGATTGCCGTTACCCTTGACGACCTGAAACAGCATCCGGTTGCGGAGATCAAGCGGCCGAAATATCCTGTCTACCACTGGAGGGCGGCTCGCACCGCGGCCGGCACACCGGAAAAACCGGTGGGACAGAACTAGACTGAATCTCGACGTTCGCGCCGGTACTGTCCGGCGCAGGCATCGTCAACAGCGACGGGAAAGTGCCGCTCTCGTTTTCTTCCAAGCTGGTCTATCGGTCTATCGCCGTGCCGAGATTCTGTTGAGCCTGCTCGTGCCGGAGGGGTCCGCGCGAATCACTTCCGGCTTGGCCGTCATTTGCCTGCGGTCAGGCTCTCCCCCGAAACCGGATGATTTCCCGGCGATCGCGTTTTGATGGTTTGCCTGCCGGTAACTCTTCGAACTGCTTCATCGCCTTACGCTCCGCTGCCACCTTCCGGCGCAGCTCCTGGCTCGCCTCCGTCTCGCGATAGAGCGTTTGCGCAACCGAAGCTGGGCCGCGCACGTCGCTGAGAAGCAAGACTTCGACCTGAAAGTCGCCGCCATCGTTTGCCACTCGCAACATGTCTCCAATCCGGACATCGCGCGCAGCCTTGGCGGGCTGCTGGTTGGATTGAATCCTGCCCAGTTCACAGGCTCGTGCGGCCAATGCTCGCGTCTTGAAGAATCTGGCGGCCCAGAGCCACTTGTCCATTCTTACGCTAATCATGATCTATTTTCCTGTACGGGCGGGACTCTGGCTGGGAGCACTCATTCCATCGAATCCCGAGTCGAATTTCGAGCGTCTAGAAGAACACCGAGGTGTCCCCCTAGTTCACACGCTGGTTCACACGCTTGGTTTTGCACGAGGCTGAGTCAGCAGGCGGAACAATGGCGCACCCCATGTTCCCATCGCGAGCAACGCCCCGAATAACACTATGGCATCAATGCTCTCCCGACCCTGCCGCGACCAGTACGCCGCTGCATCCAGGTTCAGCCAAAGTGCAAATTCGTCCAGCGTCAGTGCCGCGCCAATTCCGTAAGTCAGCGCCAGCAACCGGCTGAGAAGAATCGAAAGCGAACTGTCGCTCGTTCCCACTTCCGCAAGCTCTGCGTAGCCAGAGATGAGCAGGAGAAAAATCCCCCAAACCAAGTGGTGGATGTGCCGCCCACCCATTTCAACATAGCCGAATGGCCCAATGTGATGAGTGATCGAGGCCACTAACAGCCGCACCGCAAGAAACGTGATAAAAAAGCTGAGCGACGCAAGGAATAGCCGCCTGTGTGGCCGGTCCGGAATCTGCTGATGGATCAGCAGACCGAGCTTCGTCAAGTGCAGCAAAAGAAGGATCAGGGCAGTTGATACGCTGACAAAGATCAGCAGAATCCAGGATCCGGGAATATGCATAGGTAAGTATTATCTATAAAGACTTAGTCATTGGCGCGGTAGTAGCGGCGCCGCTGGCTTGCTATGATGACAGCTCCTATGGTCGCGCCTTTGGCCACTGTCGCAGAGCGCAGGGACTACGGCAAATCCCGCCGGCAGGTTCTCCACAGTGTTGACCAATGTTACTGGAAGCCGCCGAGAAACCGGCCCGATCCGGTCGAACTGCTGATCAGTGCCAGCCGCGACCGGATGCCAGAACTTCTGCCCATCAAGTGGGCACGCATGGCAGCTTCGCCCTTCGGCTTTTTCCGCGGCGCGGTGCCGCTGATGGCGGCCGATTTGGCCTCGCTCCCGACGACTGGCATCACCGTCCAAATTTGCGGGGATGCGCACCTGCGCAATCTTGGCGCTTTCGCCTCGCCCACCGGAGCTTTGGTATTTGACATCAATGACTTCGATGAAACCATACCCGGGCCGTGGGAGTGGGATGTCAAGCGGCTGGCTACCAGTCTCGTGCTCAGTGGCCGCGAAGCCGGCCAATCCGACGGCGCATGCAAGGAGGCCGTCAAGAACTTCGTGGCTGAGTATCGCATGTCGGTTCACCACTGCTCGGGGCTGACGGTACTGGGCATTGCGCGCTACAGCGTGTTTCGGCACATGGACGCGGGACCACTTCCAGAACTGCTCAAAAAGGCTAAGCGTGCCACGCCGGAGCACACTCTCGAGAAGCTCACCCAGAGCCGCAAGGGGGCGCGCTGTTTCAAAGAGGCAAAGCCGCTTCTGACGAGGGTTTCCGACAAAACTCGCCGCGCCGTGCTGACTGCGCTGGAGAGCTATCGCGACACGCTTTCGTCCGAGCGACGCCACTTTCTCGAGCGCTACCAACCGGTGGACGTCGCCTTTAAAGTCGTAGGGACGGGCAGCGTTGGCACGCACGACTACGTCATCCTGTGTTTTGGCAACGGGAGCGAAGACCCGCTCTTCTTGCAGATGAAGGAAGAGCCGCTTTCCGCTTACGCGCCATATCTCAAGGCTCAGGTCCCGCGCAACCAGGGCGAGCGCGTTGTACAGGGACAGCGGCTGATGCAAGCTCAATCCGACATTTTTCTTGGCTGGACCAGAATGGACGGACGCGATTATCTGGTGCGCCAACTCGCCGATCACAAGGCCGTCATCGACGCCGAAGATCTCAAAGGCCCCGTTTTGATCGCATACGCCAAGATGTGCGGCGAGGTTCTGGGCAAGGGACACGCGCGCTCAGGTGACGCCTGCGTGTTGGATGGCTATTGCGGTGACGCCGAAAAACTCGGCAACGCCATAGCCGAATTCGCTGTCGCCTATGCCGACCAGAGCACGGCCGATTACAAGCGGTTCACCAGCGCAGTGAGGAAGGGGCGACTCGCAGTCGCGAAAGGAGTGTGCTGACGATCGGACCCCTCGGTACGATCTTTTGGCCTTATGGCCGGAATTCGCCCAAATGAAGCCGACGATGGAAGGCAGTTCTCAATATGACCCTACCTATTGTTGTGCCGAATCTTTCGTCAAGGCCCTTTCGTCTCATGGTGGAACGCATAAGCGAGTTGCCGCCTGATGTGCTATTTCGTGCCTGGACAGAACAATTCGACCGCTGGTTTGCCGCCCCAGGAACGGTTTTGATGAAGGCTGAGGTCAATGCCGTTTTCTTTTTCGAGACTCGTCACGAGGGGCAACGCCATCCTCACTACGGGCGATTCCTCAGGCTCGAGCGTGACCGCCTCGTGGAAATCACCTGGCTCACCGGCGTACCGGGCACCAAGGGCTACGAGACGGTGGTCACTGTTGAACTCACTCCTAAAGGCGAGGGCACGCACCTCCGTCTCAGTCACGCTGGATTTCCAGATGAGGAGACGAAAAGCAGGCACGAACAGGCGTGGCCGGTTGTTCTGGCTCACCTTGAACAGCAAATGAGGGTGTCGCAGAAAGGATCATGAACTCGAAGAATGCCTATTGTCCAGGGCGGCAACCACCGGCCGCAACTGTCCCGTGGCCGGGTGCAGACAATGGCGCGCGTTGGAATTTTTCTTCGTACATGTTCCGGTCGGCGAGATCAAGCATCTCGTCAAGCGTCTGGCCGTCGGTAAATTCCGCCATGCCGATACTGAGGCTCACCGTAAAGTCATCGAGATTGCTCGATTGATTCCAGTCGTTCAGGAAGGCGTGAATCCGGTTCACTACGATGGTGGCGCCGGCTGCGTCGGTATTCGACAGTGCGATCAGGAATTCGTCGCCTCCGTAACGAATGGCAACGTCTGTGCCTCGGATCGAGCCTTTGAGCAAGGTGGCAATCTCGGTAAGGACAAAATCGCCAGTCAGGTGGCCGAATCGAGTATTGACCTGTTTGAAGCGGTCCACGTCAATGAGCAGGAAGGTGAGCGGTTTGCCTAGACGCTTTGCTTGGCCGATGAAACGGCCAGCCAGTTCCTCGAGCGAACGCCGATTGTAGATTTCAGTCAGCGGATCCGTAAAAGACTGGAGGCGAATGAGTTCATTCTGCATCGCCGTCGAGATCATCCTCTGTCGCAATTTCCGGAACTCGGTGCGGCGGGAAACGATGTAGGTGTTGGCAAGGGTCAACAGCACGAGCAGACCGCAGGCCAGTTCTTTCGACACGGTGACCTCAAAATGCAGGCTGCCGGACTTCAGGAAGGCGGCGGGCAACAGAACGGCTAGCAATCCAGCTCCCGCCAGGATCCCGGTGGCAGTCACAATCAGCCACAGTTCACCGTCGCGCTTCTCCAGCTTTCTGAGTTCCCAATTGACATTAGCCAGAACGTTGTCGGGCTCATGGCGACCGGGTGCGGGTTTTGTTGGTTTATCCACGGCTTGATTTCGCAAGCGAAGATAGGAGGCGGCCCCGTAAGGTCGTTTCAAACCAGCGCTTTTCCCGGAACGGGACCACTAATCCCCCCCCTGACCGGCGCTGGCAGACCATTCTTCCAGTCGCGGGTTCAGCATACGAAGCCGATGTGGCACTTCAGGTTGTTCGCCGTTCGACATAGCCAAGTCGGCCCGTGCGGAGAGGCCACGTCCCATTGCATCAGTCTACCCGGCAATTTCGGCGCTGGGAATGTTACGAGGGTAATAGCAGACAAGGTGCCCCTCGCCTGTATGCCGCCGCGGTATTCCAATCGCGCAACCGACGATTTCGTGGCCATTCAGGCACATTTTTGGTGGAGCTTTCTGAGTTCGGTGATAGCGACCAAAGTCTGCCAGTCCGCAGGTTCCACCTTCGCCGCTGACCGTTTTCGTGCCAGCGTAAGCGAAGGAACCACCCAGCTCTGCATCCTTGCCCCTATGCCGGACGCGGCTGGTCCACGAAGAGCCCATTCGATCTCCGGTAGATCCTCGCTCCTCGCTCCTTTTCGCCACCGTATCGAGGCTAAGAGCCTCTCACCCAGCGTCCCAGGTGCTCCAATCCGCGTGCGGAACCGCATCATTGCGAACTGTAATGCCTGCCTATTGCAAAGATTAGCCAAAGGAGTAGCCTTATTCGCGACTAATCGCCCGCCTCTCCGAAGAGCAGTTCCCGCCCGTTGAGACGCAGCACCCCCTGAGGCGAATGCGCCGAATTATCGGGAAACGCATTTCCATCAAATAGAAAGGAGATGTGCTTATGAAGCTGAAGCTGGCGACGCGAACGAAGGATGGAATTCTTGTGGTGGATTGCAGTGGCCGGATTGTGTTTGGCGAGGAATCTTCGCTGTTGCGGGATACCGTCAAGAAGGCTGTATCGGAGAACAATCGCATCGTGCTCAATCTGGGCGATGTGAATTACATCGATTCCGGTGGTCTGGGCACGCTTGTTGAGTTGCGCACCACCGCGCAACACGCGGGCGGCACGATCAAATTGGTGAGCTTGACAAAGCGGGTGGGCGATTTGTTGCAGGTCACCAAGTTGCTCACGGTCTTCGACGTATGCAACTCAGAAGCGGAAGCGGTCGAATCCTTCCGCAAGGCGGCTTAGCCCGGCTCGATGATTGACATCGCGATGTTCTAACAGCTATTCGCGTGGAGCATTTCAGATTGAGGGGCAAGTGCTATATTTTGGGCCGGGCCGGGGGCAAATCGGAAATTCCGACCTAAAGCGGCAAGGAGGATCGGCATGGGATTCATCGCTTGGATTGTGGTTGGACTGATCGCAGGTTGGCTTGCGGGTCAGGTTATGAAGGGCGGTGGCTACGGCGTGCTCGTGGACATCATTCTCGGAATCCTCGGCGGCGTTGTGGGTGGCTGGGTCTTTGGACTCTTGGGAATCTGGCCGGGAGGCGGCATGATAGGTTCCATCGTTGTCGCCTTTGTGGGCGCGGTAATTTTGGTCGGGATCACTCGCTTGCTGAAAAAAGCCTGAAGAAGACCTCAGATATGACTTTTCCCGCATCGTCTCGCCTCGTTCCGATGTGGCTCGCTCGGCATGACACCTAACCGGTGAGCGAGCGGCGTGCATGTCGTGTGGCGCGGCTGGCGGTCTCGACCTTCCGCTAGGAGAGCATGCAGGAGCCGAGGACGACACTGCGGCTGCGGATTCGGGAGATCGCGCAAACTCGGGTTCGCTATCGGCTACCGGAAGATCCGGGTGCTGTGACGCCCTCGCGGCGCCGCCCGGTGGTGAGTTATTCTTTTTTTTGCCAGCACGTCCTGGAGCATCACCTTGTCCAGCGTCAACTCCGTCAGCGACCGCTTCAGCCGGCCATTCTCTTCCTGGAGTTGTTTGAACTGGCGGACCTGATCGGTTTCCAGGCCCTTGTACTGCTTCTTCCAGCGATACAAAGTTTGCTCCGTGATTCCCACTTGCCGGATCAGCTCCGCCACCGGTACTCCCACCTCCGGCTGCTTCAGCGCCGCCACAATCTGTTCCACAGAAAAGCGCTTCCTCTTCACGGCAAACCTCCCCTTCCTCAGGAGTAGATTTTGCCGGAAACTAACCCTCATTGTGTGTCAGAAATTGGGGGGCCGCTCAGCAGTGATCGGGCGTGGGGACCTGAAGAATTGCGGAAGCCGAACTCGGCGTGTGAGCATCTCTCTATAAGAGGTTTGGATATGAACACAGGAGCCCATACCGAAGGGGGCTTGAGCGCAGTTCCCCTCCTCAACGCCGTGTTCTGTGCTGGTTGTGAAACCATCAGCAACAGCCCGCATGATGCATGTTCTGTTTGCGGCAGCCGTTCGCTGATCAACCTTTTTCGGATGTTGGAAGGGAATCTGCGGAGCCAAAAGCCACAGTCCGCCGAAGACCACGCCAAAACGGCGAAGTACAATCTGGAACTCACTGTCAAAGTGCATGAAATCCCGGCGAACGAGCTAAACCGTGCCATCGAGTCGATAAGCCGCTTGGCCGAGGTGTGCGGCGATCTGGAATGCCTCCACATCAACGTGGAACCTGTCTTCGACACCCAAGCTGTGCTCAAAGCAGCTTGAATCTCTCGAATCCGCCGCCGCAAACGCGATCACCGTACTCGTGAAAGCTCCGCTGGCCTCTTACTTCTTCCCCGCCCCTATCTTCGCCCACCTTGCCCTTTGTGCGGCTGCGATCCTCCTGCGGCCTGCTGCTGATATGGTTCGCTTGGGTTTCGGCGCGTGACTCTTAGCCCTTGCCCACCGCGCTTTCTGCGCCACGCTGATCTTCCTACGAGCGGCAGCCGACATGGTGTGCATCGGTTTGGTGTGATTACTCCCCCCTTTCAACTTGCCAAGAACCGAAAGAGCCGCATCAACATGCCTAAGCCGATCCATCATATTCGTTCTCTCCGACCTCAATTCCGACACAAAGCCCGCTAGTCCCGTTAGATTTGCCATGAATCCTCCTTGCGAATTGTAATTGATGGCTTCTGGTTGCTCAGTGACAGACTGGGATCACGGTCAACATATTGCTGGGTGACGGGGAGTGCCTGCTCGTAGGCCGTTGACGGCTTGGGCGAATTGCCGAGTTGTGGAAATGTCGGTTGGCGACGAACTTCTTGTCGGCGCAGGCACGAGGATACTCGAACTCTTGACCTCTACCGTGTCAAGGTAATTGATCGTAGTTCAGCTGAGCGAGCACTCCGGCGATCCATTTTACCCGCAATTCTCAGCCTATGCCTTTGCGACGGCGTGCGAGTTAGAATCTTGCGCCCGTCGACTCACTGCGGCGCGGGCTTTCTTGCACCCCGCGCTGAACGTCGTGTTTGAGCAACAAATGGAAGATTGCCAGCGAGCGTTGCAACCTATCGGTCTGCTGCCGTACTCACGAATGTGCGCTGGTCGCAAGAACAGCGACTCCGAATTGCCCTGCCATTCCTTAACCTGCCGCCGCATTATTCCGTAGCACTCGCAGGCCGCTTCCATTATTCTCAGCGGGTGCGGCTCCGGACGCAGAGGTTCAAATGTCAAACATGCGCAAGGACATCTTCACTGACCGCTGGGTAATCGTGGCGGATGGCGACGCGGTGCAGCCGACCGACTTTCATTTTAAGAAATTCGCGAGGGACACGAACTTCTGCCCATTCTGCGAGAGCAATGAGGCCGCAACGCCCAAGGAAGTCTTCGCCATCCGAAATCGCGCATCTTCGCCTAACGGGCCTGGGTGGTCAGTAAGAGTCGTGCCAAACTCCCGACCGCGCTTGCGGATCGAAGGCGAACTGGCACGACGCGCCGAAGCGGTGCACGACCTGATGAACGGTGTGGGGGCACACGAAATCATCGTGGAGACATCGCGGCACGACCGTAGCCTGCATGAGTTAGAAATCGAGGAAATCTCCGACATTATCAGAGCTTATGTAGCTCGCATCGGCGATCTTGAGGGGGATAAGCGTGTGCGCTACGTTTTGATCTTCAAGAATCACGGTGAGGGAGCCGGGGCTCACACGATTAGTCATTCCATCTCGCAGTTAATCGCACTCCCGATAACGCCACGTGCAGTGAAGACGAAACTCATGATTGCTCGTGACTACTTTGCCTTAAAGGAACGCTGCATATACTGCGACGTGCTCCAACAAGAGTTAAAGGGCCGGAAGCGATTGATTGGTGAAAATGAGGATTTTGTGGCGTTTGCTCCGTTCGCGTCACGCTTTCCGTTCGAGATGTGCGTCTTGCCGAAGTTTCACAGCAGCGCATTCAGCCGAATCGAGGCAACTCAAGGCAAGAATTTGGCTCTGATTCTGCGGGACGTGTTGCAGAAGTTGGATCAAAAGGTAGGCGGGCCGCCCTACAACCTCTCGCTGCACGACCGACCGTTTCTGCGTCCCAGAGGGGACTACTGGAACACAATCGAGGAGGACTTCCACTGGCATATAGAAATCCTGCCCCAAATGTCTCGTATTACTGGATTCGAGTGGGCTTCGGGATTCTTCTACAACCCCTTACCGCCGGAAGTCGCCGCCCGCTGCCTTTCGAGCGGAGGCCAAGTCTGAGCGGCGTTCCTTCTGGTGTTATCATCTCCTCCGGCGGGGGGTAACTGCGAGGTCCGAAATGTCGCTTACGGGCGTGTGGATGAATGAACTCAAGTCCATCCTGCTACTGGACGAGGATGAGAACGGAACTCTGGCGGGAAAATTTCGCTCTATGGTTGGCCGTGATCCCCACGTTCGGATTCTGACCGGGAGAACGAGTCCCGTAGAGCGCGGAAAGCAAATGTTGGGCTTTGCCGTGCAGTTCCAGATTGAAGAACCCGGTCCGGGCTACGGTCACTACTCCGTTTGCACGTGGAGCGGTTGGGCAGAGGACAAAGCACCAAGCCAAACCATCACAACCCACTGGCTTTTGACCATCAGTCGCCTCAGCAAGGAAGACGAATGGTCGAGCACGACGACCGGATGCGACACTTTCGAAAAGGTTTTGGCCAGCCCCGAAGAGAAATATCTCTCAGCCAATCGACAAGCACTTGAGCAACTGCTCGCAAAATCGAGAATCGGGGCGGATTAAGGTGTGTTCATCAAAATGACAGCCCTGTTAGGATAGCCTTCGGCTCACCTTGCTGCTGTGGAAACGTGCCCGTATGCTTCGGATTCTTTCGTATGGTTTAAGGAGAATGCGGGGCTGGCGTGGCGCCGATTCTGGCCCTCAGACCATCCGGCTAATCTTCGACCGACCGCAAAGACTCAATCGCATCTCCCTTGCCTTCGAAGAAACCGAGACAGAGCGTGGAATTTCAGTCCCCCTAACTCAATACGCGAGGTCGAGGAGTATCGGGTTGAACTCTCGGGTGTCACGGTTCTTGAATTGGTCATTGTGCCCGGCGGTTCGCGCCTCGCTCCGGAGTCTGCGCGTGTCTCGACTCGTTGTAGTTCGATGGTTACTCCGAATACTCGCAGAGCATGGATCGGCGAGTTCCAACTTCCAGCCCAATCCCTATGCCGGAGACTTTTTCCCCCCGTCGTCAGAAACATATCAAGGACGTGCTCGTTCAGCATCTCGGCGTGCTTCTTGGCGTCCTCGACCTGCGTGTCTCGAAGCAGGTCAAATCCAAACGATACTTCTCTCAAGAGCGGAATGGTGTCGCGGTAAAGTTGTACAGCAATGAAAGGCTCTCCATCTCTCGCTTGCTGAACTGTGAAACAGGCGCCTGTCGGTTTTCTTTTCCGCTATATCGCGCAGTATAGAGTGGAACCCGTGACCAATCCCGAAGTTCGAGCCGCGCATTATCCCTTGGGCAAGCACAGAGGGATGGAAGCGGAGCTTCCAGTGGAGAAAGATGCTCAGGGCCAACAGGACTGTATCTGCTGGACTCCATCCCACAGCGGCATTCAGGCAAAGCACGGTCATTCTTTTTCTTCGTACTCATCCGTTTGCTGAGGGAACTCCGCACCCCAAATCTGCTTTCCCGGCTCCAAGCACTCAGCCCCGATTTGCTTCTCCGAGGAGCCCTCGCGAGCAACGATCCATGTGACTCGGAATTGGGCTTGCATATGGCGGTATTGAATTACAATCTCATCTCCAACCTTCATCTCGCTTCTATAACCACCCAACTGCACACCATGGTTGCTCACATCGAGAGTATGCGCGAGATGGCTCTCTTCACTCCCGGCGATCCAGAGTCGCACTGGTAACACCGATTTGATTCTCTTCGACCGCCGTTTGCCTATGCGAAATCGAGGCATGTTCCACGCTCACTCCGAGTAGCCGTCGTCGGTCGTGTCGTCATCATCGTCATCTTCTTTTTCTTTCTTACGGTCACCTTCCTCTTCGTCCTTTTCCTCGTCTGGCTTTTGGCGAAGGAAAACGTCGTCGGCTGCCGACCGATGAGGAGGGTATTAGTCGGGGCATTCTGGATGTGTTCTGCTCATGTCCAATGGTACGCCCCGTACCCCTTGGCAAAACATCCCCCTTCTAATCGACATCAGCAACTTTCAGTTGCGCGGTTTGCTGGAGAAAATGGAAGTTGATCGAGCTATCGAAGCCTTAACTTCTTCAGAGTTGGTGCGACTCCAGAAATTCGCCGACTTCCGGGTTCGAGGTCTCGGGCGGGCCGCCCGTGGCAGGACGGGAGCAGACTTGCTCGGGGAAGCCGTGCTGCGGACGTTGATAGGGGCAGAGGACACTCAGAGGGGCAGACACTGGAACAAAGATGTCGATTTCGAGTTGCACCTCAAAGGGGCCATTCGGGGCATTTCTAGCTGCTGGAGGCGGCATTTCAAGGAGAAGGAAGCCTATCTGGTATCGGAACTCCCTATACACGATGCTAAGGGACGAGAACAGTCGCCGCTCGACAATGTGCCGCAAGAAAATTCTTTGACTTCTTCAGCGCACGCAGCACCAGACGAGCTTTTGATCGAAAAGGAGAAGGAAGAACGGGTCCTCACGATATTCAAAGACGACCCCGAAGCCGCTCAAGTGGTTCAGGGGTTACTGGACAAATTGAAGAAGGATGAAATCATGTCGAAGTATGGTCTTGGCGAAAAACAGTACGCGGCTGCGGTGAGGCGAATCCGGGTGAAACTGCTGGGACGAAGAAACGGTGGGAGCAAGGAGTGAGAAACATGGCAGACAAAGAGAATCACGATGAGCGTCTGGAGAGACTCATGAACCAGTTGGCCGAGTCCGTGCTTGGGCTATCGGATGAAGCCATCCTTGCCGAGACCATTGAAGCTGGGTTTGATCCGGAGCAAGAAGCTGAGCGCACGCGCTTAGTCCTTCGACAGGCGTCGAAGGCATTTGATAATGTGAACAACCGCCTTTCAAATCTTGGTCACTCGATCAATCCACATGATTGGCGCAGCGGTCAGGGGAGCTATCACAACAACTGCCTAAACTGCGGTTCATCGGTGAGTTTCACCACTGCAACTGGCGAAATGCGAGGGGACGCTTTAGGCGGGCTATGCCCTGAGAGTGACCAGTACACGATCCGCAGACGGGACCCGTCTCGCTGAGGAAGCCGCGCTAGTTGAGAAAGTGGTAGGGACTTTCGTCAGACAGGAGCGAACTATGACCGACCCCGGCGTTCAACTAGTGAGGGAGTGGCTTCAGCGCCAACCGTTCAGTCTCAGATTTCTCACGCTCCTTCTCTTCATGGAAGAAGCGGTCAGGGAGCAATTTGGCGAGGAGACTCTGAAGAGTTTTGAGGATGAGCTTAAAAAGGCGTGTCGAAAACTGCCAATGCCAGCGGGAGAAGCAAACTAAGTGAACCAACTTAAAGCGTTCGCGAGCCCATGGACTTCGGACGACGGCACCAGCGAAAGGTATTTCGACTACGTCCTGAAGAAGACGACCAAGAATTGACCGCCACCCGCTGACAACGGCGTAGCATTACTCTGGCTTAGGATTGCGGTAGCTCGAATGTAATTTCAAGAACCTCAGTGGTTTCTTTCGGTGCAGCTTCAAACCTCCACTTGGACACCGCATCGGTAGCCGATTCGATCAGCGCCGGGCTCCCCCCTAGCACCTTCGTGGACTTAACCCTCCCGTTTGCTCGGACGACAACTTCCAGCTTGACCACACCACTAACGTGCATGAGCTTCGCGAGGTCTGGATAAAGGGGAGCGATTTTCCTGACTACCTTGCGTTCCGGCTGGCCCTCCGTCTGAGCCGTGCTGGTCCGTGTGGACAGAGCGGCCAATAGTGCCGCTGCGACGATCAAGATGCCTACTCGACGCATGGGGATGGACCCGTCTGATTTACTTTATCGGCGGGCGCTACGAGGGGGAAGTGTCGAAGGTAATGGGATTCTCAGTCCGCTTCTCGTTGTTGGTTGCCGCCATTGTGCGTCTACCAAGGCTGGGTTCGGATGCCCTTCAGGAAGCCGATTCTGCGGGGATTTAGCTGCCCCGGAGGATTTGGGTCGGTTGAGCGTTTCATAGGTGCAGGAACCCTTTGTGACCACCCCAGCGACCGTATACGGAGCCATGGTGACTGGTGACTGGGCATTGCGACTCGCTAGGCTACTGGCGGGAAGCTCTCTTCATCGCTTCCGCTACCCACGGCGAAATTCCGTGCGCCGCGAAAGGCTGGTATACGGAAGGAACAACTCCATCGCTTTCCCTCGCCTTGAGCGTTTGTACGCCATGACATCTCTTGTATTTCCTGCCGCTTCCACAGGGGCATGGTGCGTTTCTGACTATGATTTTCATGGTTTCCCCCCTAGATGGCACTATGGCCGCCAGCCGAGCTTTCGCAGAATCCGTAATCGCGTTTGGCTACCCGCATGGTCGGAGGTCGAGTGCCCGTAGCTCGAAGCACTTCCAGCAAGAGCACTTGAAATCCTTGTCGTCGGGGATTGCCGAGTGGCCGCACTTGTTGCAGATGAACCTGCCGTCCGACCGGGCTATCATCTGCCTGAACTCGTCGTCCAAGACGCAGTAGGGGCAACGGACTACGGTCGTAGTCATGGCGATATCACCCCACACATTTGTTTTGGGCTGAAGTCCCGTTGCCGTGGATTCTACCCGGTAACGATTAAAGGAATGTGAAAATTGGGTAGTGGGCTGTTGTGAATTAGCGGCGAGGGAATCTATCCTCCGTTGGCTTCAAGCAATCTTCTTCTCCTGCTGCGCCAACGAAACAGGTGTACTTATAACTTCTGCGGGCTTGGGATCGAAAACCCCCAGTGCCTCTCCATGATCCCCATTGTTGAGCGAACGCGGCTGCGTCCGCCAGTTCAATTCTTCCAGCCGCTTTCGCATCTCCTCTCCGTACTTTTCACGGGCATTGCAAAGTTCACAGTCCGGATGGTGGATTCTCAGGAGGGACAACAGGTAGCACTTCCAACCTAGCTGGTTCACGGGCCCACCTCGCCGGGTTCAGGTCATTCGCCTCTCCGGTCTGGCGTCCACGGCGGGAACTGCTCTTCGGGGAGGTGGGACACATTATGCCACACGGAGGGGGTGTGGATTTCAACAAAATTGGGTTAAATCTCGATGCGTGGAGATCGCGAACACGTTAGTTACCTTGTCGCTCACCCTCTGCTCAGGCATGCTCGAAAAATGCGGGGAATCGAACAGTTCGCAGGCTTGGACTTGCCGGAAAGCACTCCGGAGTCAATCTGCGCCGCTGTGGCCAACATCTTCCACGTAAGAGAAACGGAAGTCGGACTGCTGGAGCTTAGCGGAAGGCTGCTGAACTTCCTATATCCGGCTGAGTTGAAAGCGGCGGGGGCGATTCCTCTTTCCAGTTCGGCGGTGGCAGCCCGCACAGCGCGGACCAAGCAGGCGGAACTTTTCAATGACTTCACGCAAGTGAAACATTTCAGCATTTTTGAACTGGTCAAACTAGGTGACACCGGGCTGGATGACCAAGTAATTCAGAAGCTCATGTCTGCGCCCGTTCTTGCCGAGAACGGAGAAGTAATTGGCGTGATTCAAGTCTCCCGCAAGGCCCCACGCCCAGCCGCAGCGGGGGACTTCACTCCCTACGATCTACAGAAACTGGTATCGGTTGCTCGCTTGGTTGGAAGACTGATGGCCAAGGGCAAAAGCATTGCCCAAGCAAGCTCAGCCTAAAATGGGCTTGCGCATTGTTACCGCAACATCACCCCGCAGGAGTTCGAGTTATCGCATTTAAGGCCGCAAAACAAAACGCTCTGCCACGGAGACAAGAGGAAGACTTCTAGACTCGGATTCGGCAGAACGCTCGCTCTTTGCACAGAATTGAGCGATTGGGTTCCCGCCCGAAACCGTGTTCCGCAGATACACAATGTCGGGCTTAGAATATGCCTTATGGCTAAGAAAACAGACATGAGCGGTTCATCCCTCTGGATTGTAACGATTGTTTTGTTGGCGCTGGCTGTATGGATGTACTTTAAGCGATAGGCCAACGTTAAACCGTTGGCCCAGTCTAAGCCGCCTATTTCTTCTTTGCAGCTTTCAACTTCGCCCACCTCGCCCTTTGTGCCGCCGCGATTCGCTTTCTGCCTGCTACTGATATGGTTCGCTTTGGTTTCGGCGCCCGACTCTTCGCCTTCGCCCATCGCGCTTTCTGCGCGAGACTCATCCGCTTGCGAGCCAACGCTGACACCCCACGCTTCGGTTTGGTGGAATTACGCCCGCCGCCCAACTTGCCAAGAACTGAAAGAGCCGCGTCAACATGACGAAGCTCATTCACCAGATTCGTTCTCACTGCCCTCAACTTCGACACAAAGCCAGCTAGTCCCGTTAGATTTGTCATGAATCCCCCTCGGCAGGGGATTGTAATTGATCGGCTCTGTTTCTAAGCGGCTGCTGGCCCTGTGCCGCCTCAATGCGCAGTTGCTTACAAAAGGGTGAATGAATCGCTCGTTGAAAAAAGGCCAATCAGTAAGGCGTGGGAAGACTGACGGCCGATCAGTCGAGCGCCCTTTTGGAGAAGTGATAGATCGGCTCGTGGCTAGGTTGCTGTGCGCCAATGGTGTGCGTGATTTCAGGTCAGGCACCCGCAAGTGGCACGGAGAGGTCGTCTGGATCGTGAATGATAAAAGGACTGTCAGTATTACAAAAGCAAGGGCCGGGAAGATCCAATTTATCAAGTCTCTCACCAAGTCTCGGCGCTAACCTTGGTAGCCTGCAGCGCTAGTGCAAGCGAGAGGATAGGGGAAGAGGACGATGAGAGCGCTATCCGATTCCGATCTGTAGCAACGGAGGAGCATAATGGGTTTTGTACGTCAATCACAGAGCAGATGGCGCTTCGGGATCTTCACCGCGAATCCAATGGTGACTAGGGACGTTCATGACTCCGACTAGCCCTTTGGCTTTCTTATGGGCGGCCTCCCGGATCGATATCATCTCGACGAAATAAATGATAGCGGCCCGCACCAGCTGCAGACTCTCGATGAGGTGCGATTCGAACTCCGAAACGCCGCAGTGCTCGATGTAGTCGGAGACCCTGCTCGGCGTACACCCAATGTCGTGCAGCACCGTAAATCGATGCGTAGAAGCGTGACGATAGGCTTTTTTCTGGTGCAGAGCGCCATTTTCGCCGATATCCAACGAAAGCTCAGCCAACGCGAGGATGGCGGTGTTGCCCGCCTGAATTTCCGGTTGCAGTGCCGGATGCCAGGCGAGCGGCTGCCCTTTTTTGACCACGAGCCAGCGGTTTGAGAAATACACGTTCTTGTAGGGACCGGGAACGGAGAAAAGCTCGCTCGTCGCAACGGCTACCTTGTCCAGCACGTCGATGCAGGCCCGCTGCGCCAATGAGAGCATGGATGGCGCAACTCCGTACACCGCATAGTACCAGAGTGTCGGAATAGAACCCAGTGTCGGGTAACTTATCGGAAAGAGCTTTATACGCCAGATACCGCGCTGCGAGGAAATCCGACTTCAGAACGTTGAACATCGCGAACAATGGGGGTACTCCCGAGTTCGCCGAACTTTCTGTGAAGGACTGAATCCGGAGAGAGTCCCAGCGTTTCAGCGAACAGTCCAGTCCCTCGATGGTTGGGGAAAGTGCAAGCCTGTGGCGCGCTACGAATTTTTCGTAGTCGGTGGCCTGGCTCACGTCTGGCATTGCGCCCGCGTCCACTGGCTGCTGCATCAGCTTTTCAAGACCTCTGTATTCTTTTGGACCAATCAGTTCCCTGATTCTGTCCGGGTGTTTTCTGGCGTCTTTCAAGTGCCGGGAGGCGACGGAACGGAGGATTGATGCATTACCGATTCGCCTCTTTATGCATCGCAACAGAATCTTGGCGGCTCCAGTAGATGCAACGCCGTTGGTGCCATCGTCCTGAAGCGCCCGACTGTAGGCGTCGTATGCTTCAACCCAGCGATGCGCTTTCAGGAAGGCGTTACCCAGGTTGGTCCACGCTTGAGAGGAAATGGGGCCGTGCTTATCGGTTGATGCTGTGTGTTGGAATAGCCAGCGCGCCTTCTGCCTGATCACTGCCGTCTGAAGATACCAGTCAAAACCGGTATGAGTCTGCAGATCTGCAAGAGCAACAAACCCATTCCCGAGGTTGTAGGAGCATATGGGATCGCCGAGGCGCGTTCTGAGCAAATCCTCGAAAACGGCGATGCCGTCTTCGATAGCTGTCTTGTCTCCCAGGCACGCTCCTGCCTCTATAAAGATACTTGCCTTAAGGCTAGTGAACAGCTTGCTTTTCGCGGACGGCCCATAAGGGAGAAGACGAGCTTCGGCGAGCGCCTTGGCGGGATCTTCATCAAGCAAGGAAGTGAGCCTTGCGCGTTGCAGATCGAATTTCTTGAGTTGTACGGAGACTTTGACCATCGTTCGCTCATGTTTTCGCTGCTCTTGTCATCATGCGCCGAAACATTTCCGCCTGTTCAATGGCGTCATCGAGCGCGTTGTGAGTATGGCGCGACGCGCCTTTGAACTCCGTTTGGATACGGCTCGACCGCGTATCTTCCCAAGTGCAGTCCGTCATGCCCATGTAATAGGACTTTATATCGACGCCGCCGAATCCGAAGGGGTTCTCGCCCAGATACTGGTGGAAGTAAAAGCTAACAAACGCCCAATCAAAGGTTGCGTTGAAGCCCACGAACACAGGTTTTGCCGTTTTCGCAACGCTTGCAAGCCAGTTGCGAAAGGCCGTCATCGCTTCTTTAGGTTCGCGCCCGGTGCGCATGAAGTCTGCCAATGTCCGTCCGATGACCTTCATCGCGTCGGGCACTGAATTCTCGTTCACCGGCTTCAGTTCAACATAGAAAGTCTTCTTCGGATCATCCACCGCCACGGCGCCGAGCGTCGGAACTTCTTGCCTGCGATCTTCGCCTCCTCCTCCCGCATCCGTTCCATGTCATCGAGAAACTTCAAGAACATGATCCAGGTGAGCATCGGCAGGCGGTCAAGGTCGCCGTTCAAGCCCTTGTCTTTCCGCATAGTGTCGCGGCAGGACTTGACCAAGCTTGCAAGCTGCTGGGCAGTGGACTTCGGGAGTTCTGCTTTCTTTCTTTGACGGGCCATAGTTCGAGAATTAAGTTTATGAAGCGTACAGAAATGCTTGCATCTGTTGCACAGCAGAGCGCAGTTTGTCGGCGCCGCCGAACAACGCCGCTATTTCAATAACAGTTCCGCGCTCGGAGATCGGCGGAAACTTCAAAATCTCGGGAATCTGGAACTGCGCGGTACCGTATTCGATGTACTTGTCGAGCATCTCGTGCAAAATCTCTCGCGCCGGCGCGCCGTACTGCTCGAAGAAGTCCCTTTTCTCCTTGCGCAGCATCTCAGCCCGTTCTCTTCGCGTCCGGAGAGGCGCATTAAAGGCAACATGGCACAGGAGGTCGAATGGGTCTGCCTCCGGTTGCTCTGCGACTTCGGCGAGCTTCTCAAAGGAAATTCCCCGATCCTCAAGTGCTTGGATGATCTCAGACCGCTCCTCCGCGTTGCCCCACTTTGACCGGAGTGTAGCCGCTGACGGGCACATACTGCGCACTTTTTCAGCGGTGTAGTCAGTAAATTTCACCACACGTAGCTGCTTACCCGTGGCGTCGAGCTCATAGACAAGGTGGGTGGCAATTTCGACGTTGCCGCCATCGACGTAGTACTTCTGCTTCGGTTCCCTCGGTTCTTCTTCAGGCTTCACCTCTCCCGCCTTTTCAATTTCTGCCCGATCTTCAGCATTTTCCTCCTGGACCACTTCCGTTTCCACCGGCTTGCCGGATTCATCCATCTTTTCTTGCGTGATCAGCGCCGGTTCTCCGTCGAAGTCCGGATCGGCAAAGAGCCGCGTCGCGCTCCCCGTGTAATCGAGGATGTTGAAATAAAGTTTTCCGTAGTCGTCCCGCACTCGCGTGCCTCGCCCGATGATCTGCTTGAAGTCGGTCATGGAGTTGATGACGCGCGCAAGTACTATGTTCTTGCAGGTCGGCACATCCACGCCGGTGGTCAGCATCTGCGACGTGGTCACGATGGTCGGCACAACTGTCTCCACGTCCATGAAACGATCCAGGAATCCTCGACCGATATCGCCCTCGTCGGAGACGATTCGGGCCACATAGTCGGGTTGCTCCTTCACAATATCTGCACTGCAGTTGTTTAGGTCCTTGCGCATCTCCTCGGCGTGTTCCTGGTCGACGCAGAAGACGATGGTCTTGCCGAATCGGTCCGTGTTCCTCAAGAACTCCGTGAGATTCCACGCAATTGCCTCGGTACGTGCTTTCAAAGCAATTATCCGCTCAAAGTCTTTTGTGCCGTATTCGCCGTCTGGAATCTCCCGCCCATAGCGGTCGACTTCGCCTTTGGTTGGCCTCCAGCCGGTTGCGTCCACAGTGGAAACGATCCGGTGAACGCGGTACGGCGCCAGAAATCCGTCGTCAATGCCTTGTTTCAGGCTGTAGATATACAGCGGATTGCCGAAGTACTTGTAGGTGTCCTTGTTGTCAAGACGGAGCGGCGTTGCCGTCATGCCGATCTGGAACGCCGGCTCAAAATACTCTAGAATCTCGCGCCAGTTGCTTTCGTCCCGCGCGCTGCCGCGGTGGCACTCATCTACGATGATGAGATCGAAAAAGTCTTTGGCGAATTCCCGATAGAGCCCCGGACGTCGTTCATCCCGCGCAATCGCTTGGTACGTCGCGAAATACATTTGGCGGCTCTTTTCGGCTCTGCCCTCGATCTTCCAGCGCGCATCCCCGAACGGCGTGAAAATCTTGTCCTTTGGGTCATCAACGAGAATGTTCCGGTCGGCGAGATAGAGAATCCGCGGACGGCGATATTCGCCGGTTCGGTTCCAGCGCGAGTTCCAGAGCTTATAGCAGAGTTGGAAAGCGATGACCGTTTTGCCGGTGCCAGTTGCCAGCGTCAGGAGCACACGGTGCTTGCCTTGCAGGATGGCCTGCACCGCTCGGTTGATCGCGATTTCCTGGTAATAGCGAGGCGATTTGCCCGAGAGGTGATAGTACGGCGCGAGCACCCGCTCCGTGATCTCATCCGAGATTCCCTCAGCTGCCTTGAGCCGCTTCCAAAGCTCATCGGCGGTTGGGAACGCATCAAGATCGTTGTCACGGCCCGTCAAGAAGTCGTGTTCGACAATTCCGTGCCCGTTCGTGGAATACGCAAACTTCAGCCCGAGGATCTCGGCATATTCTTTCGCCTGCTGGAGACCGTCGCCCGGTTTTTCGTATACCGACTTCGCCTCTACCACCGCAATTGAAAAGTCCCGCCGGTAGCGGAGCAGATAATCCGCCCGCTTCTGCGGACGGCGCTTCACCTTGTCGCCCACGATCACGATGCGGCCATCAGTGAAGGTCTTCTGTTCGCTGATCTGATCGTCGGTCCAGCCAGCGGCATAGAGCCTCGGAACGACGTACTTGCGACAGGTGTCGGCTTCGGTGAGACGATGCGACGGCAATGACATGTACGTAAACTGTTGATAGTACCGCAGAAACGCGGCTGGGGAAGTAACCTCTTCATCCTATCCCGTTTTCGTGAAACCAGCAAAATACTCGCCTGGAACGAGAAAAGAGCCCGGGTGACTGGCTCTAGAAAGTGCTTCTTTCTTCGACAACGTCGGGCAAAAGGGACTCGGGTATCTGAGTCGCAGCCACGATCCTTGTCATCTCCCCACGATTTGCGTTAAAAACAATAAATACCGGGCAGGAGAAGCGTAGTGGACATTGAAAAAATTCCTGAAATTGTTCTCAGCACTCTCGGTTTCAACGCCTCACTGCTGGCATTGTTGCTGGCTGCCCAAGGGTACGTCGCGGGACGATTGCCACCAGCCGGAGCGGGGCTTTTGCACCGACGCGTTCTTTCGATCGTGCCAGGCCTGCTGTTCTCTCTATGGGGCGTATTTTGGGTCGCCTTTAAGTATCACGGTCTAACGCGAGCGGTTTCGCGTCAAGAAACAGCCGTTTTCGCTGCAGCATGGATCAACGATTTTTGGTCCTTTTATTTGATACTTGTGGCTGCAATTGTCGCGACGGGAGTAGCTGCAGCTATGGCTCGAAATCCGCAGGAGTGAATCATCAACATGCGAGCGCTTCTCCTATTCGTCGGTCTCAGTGCACTGCCATTCACCTTGAGTCCCCAGCAGCATGAAGAACACGCTACCGCCATGCAGAAGGAAGACCTGGCGCTGAAAAAGTACTCGATTGCCGTGGCGGCAGTCGGCGACACACCAGACAGTGTGGCCGCAAGCGAGACGATACTCGATCACGTTGAGAGCAAGCTCCAATCGGATGCCCATATCCATCTGTCCGGTCATCGAATGGCGGCATCGCGCTCCGAGCTTTCGAATGTGAGCATTTGGAAGTACGGACGTGAAGAAAATGCGGATGGGGTTGCCGTTCTGCAGTTTGAACGTGGTACGACCGGGGAAAAGGGCCGCGTCTACGTTTGGACGGCAACAACCTTTGGTCCCGTGCCGGATAAGCCGGCGCTCGTCGAGACAGTGGATACCGGCGGCCTACGAGTGGAACAGGTATCGAGAATTGCAGCGGTGATGGAGCAAGCAGCGTCGCACGGGCAGGAAGTCGCTCTCGAATTGTACATCTACACGGTTCCGGCAAAATCTCTATTCACCGTGGGTAGATCTCCGTCTCAACCAACGGACGAGAAGGGGTTCGGGCACTGGATAGGAACGCAGGAGGAGGGCCTCCTCGTCTTGGCTGCATCCAACGAACCCGATTACGAGCCCGCGACTCAGCAAGTGCAAGTCAAAGGAGACCCAGGTCAAAGCATCGTCCGCGAAAACATCAAATTTAATTTGAAGAAGCGGCCGAAACGAAAAAGCCCCTGAGCTGGGGGTTTAATGTGGATGTTGGTTCTTTCCGCGAGATGGCCGAGAGCGTTCTGTCTGTGTCATCACGATTGTGAGTATTGCAATAAGACAGGAGACAAACAACTCAACAGGCGGCCCAGAAGTGATGGGCTCGTCAGAAAGGTTACAGTCCTAGCGGTTTTTCGATTGCTGAAAAGACCGTCCGGGCCGCTTATCCGCAGCGGCCCGGAGTCTCACCTAGCGCCGGTGACTTCATCGAAAAGCAATTCTTGTCTTGTGTCCCTTGGCGCATATTCCAACGCGCCGCCTCCGCCGCGCGTCGCGCCGGTGAACCTTACGCGCGACCCCCTCGCGGAAGATGGTATCAAGGGGAAATAATGCAGCATTCTTTGCGATTGTCGTAGCGGTTCACTTGCGCGACCGCGGATTTCAAATCGTCGCTGACAACGGATAGCGACCAAAAGCGATACACTTCCTCGCTTGTTCCGGCCACTCTAGGAGATCACAGCCAACGGCTCCATCATATCCGTCGCCAGGCATTCTTGTTTCGTTGTTAACCGCCAGAGCGTTTAAGGGAGGCCAACCGTTCTTATCGCACCACTCGGCAATCTCACCAAGGTAGCGACCAACGCAGTGCGTAAGAAACGGCACGCCGGCCAGTTCACAGAGAGTACCGTAGGGCATCACGCTCCGGCCTATCATGCCATCATGTACGTCCTTTGGTTTGCCGACTCCAAGTTGCCGACAGACTTGCTCATGGTGCCGCAAAAGCTCTCTAGCGAGCACCTGTGCCTCTAGAGTGTGCAAGGTGTTTGTCTTTGTTTTCGCGGACATTTTCTTATTCTCCTTTTTGGTGTAAATGGAAAAAGCCTTCGCGCGTGAGAACGCGAAGGCTTCGTGAAATTTCTTGTTAGTTGCGGAGCGAGCACAGACTTTAGTTAGGCGGCGAGCTTATCGACCACAAGTTCCGGCGCTGCCTTCCTCCGTACCCGTTTTCTCCTGACTGAAGACTTAATCTCAGAGAAGAGATTGGAGCTTGCGCCCTGCGGCAAAATAATGGTCAGTTCCACTCGTTTGCCGATCCGTTTTACGTGCACCTTAACCCTTTCATAAAATCCTTTTTTTCGGGCCATTGTATTTTTCTCCTTCCGTCTTAGACGAAAAAAGCCCGGCTCGAAGGAGCCAGGCTTTTGTCGGTTTGAATTTTTGCAGCCCTACGCCAAACGGCCCCTTTTCAGGGGCCGTCGCGCACACTACGCTGCACCCCAATTATAGCAACCTACCGGCTAATTTTGTGCACGAAATTTGTGATTCTCTGGTTATCGAGTGTACGGATGGGGATCATCTGCGTTTCTTCTTCGCACTTCCGTGGCTGTGGTGCTTGGACAAAGGCTCTTCGCAGCGGTGAGTGATCTTTCCGGTTTCGGGATTGCTTTGATTGTGGCAATCTATTCCGCACTCAAGAGGCTTTCAGTCCAAGCCGGACTCGTTATCCTTGGCGACCTTAGCATTCAAGGAAATATCAAGCCGATGCGTTCACTGGCCGAACCGTTGCAGGTTGCGCTGGACAACGGTGCTCGAAAAGCTCTGATTCCATTGGAAAACAAGCGGAACTTTCTCGAAGTATCCGGTGATATTGTCGAGCGAGTTGATCCTATCTTCTTCTCCGATCCGATGACCGCAGCCATGAAGGCGCTGGGCATGACGTAAGCTAAGTGTGACACGATTGGGAAAGCGGGCCGCTGGTTTATGAAGCCATTGTTCACGGTTCACGGAGGGGAGTACCTCGTTGGGTCTCACATTGAGGAACGATTTAAGCGCGTGAACGTGTGGATTCCGTCTCGTGATACGGGCGTGGACTTGTTGGTCTCGGATCATAAGAGTCGCCGCACCGTGTCGCTTCAAGTGAAGTGCTCCAAAGATTTTCTTGTTACCCACATGAAGCCAAAATTTCAGAAGAGCCTCCGAGCATGTGGGTGGTGGACGATTAACAGGGACAAGCTTCAAGCATCTCGCTGACTTTTGGGTGTTCGTACTGCTTGGGTTTGATAGGCGCTCGAAAGATTATGTCATCGTTCCGCCGAAGGAGTTGCTGCGGCGGCTGGAATCGAATTCACGGCTCGCAGAAAACGATTCAAAGCTACCTGTGGGTTACGCTAGGCGAGAACTGCTGGGAAACGAGGGGCTTGAAGAGCGAAGATCAGCTTCTCGTAGCCGAAGGCAGATATCGGGAACCAACGCGCAACTTCACAAAATGGCTTAACAACTGGACTCCGGTGGAGAGACTCAACTACTGAGTGTTCTCGGAGTCAAATGGAAACCTGCCGGAGTGTTCCGAGGAGTCTCACGAGCGCCATCGTGTCTTGACCGCAGTACGCAAGCAAAGCGTTCCTGATGCGATTGCATTCGGCTTGATCCAGCCCGCCACGCACCAATGATTCCCAAGCTAGCCCGGCACCCGTGCCATCCGCGACGTCCATGCCTCTATAGGACATGTTGGGGATGAGCGCAGGCAGCACCGCCTTGAGGGAGTACGACCCGGCGAATGCGGGATGGTAAACGTGGTTGCGGACGACTGGCAGCAAATCCCCAAGGCGACGGAGGACGACCCGCAGGCATTGGCGCGGGTGGAGGCCATCATGGCCAGTCCGGGCTATTGTCAGGCGGATCGGGATGTGGCGTTTCTGAATCAGGACGAGACGCGCGGTGTGCGGCTCCAGATCGACTACCTTAAACCCGAATTGTTATTGGAACAGCATGGTGTGGAGCATACCATCGTGGTGTTCGGCAGCACCCGCCTGCATGAACCGGGGGCTGCACGGCGTAAGGTGGATGCCTTGCAGCAGGCGCTGGTCGCAGACCCCGGGAATAAGGAGCTTCCACAGCGCTTGAGTGTGGCGCGGTCCATTCTGGCGAAGAGCCGTTATTACGAAGAAGCGCGGGCATTCGGCCACCTGGTGGGTGCATCAGGCAACGGGCCGGATGATTGCCGTGTGACCCCGGTCACGGGCGGCGGCCCCGGCATCATGGAGGCCGCCAACCGGGGCGCCTTCGATGTGGGCGGCAAATCCATCGGCCTTAATATCACGCTGCCCCGTGAGCAGTATCCGAATCCCTACATCACCCCTGAACTCTGTTTCAGCTTTCACTATTTCGCCATGCGCAAGCTGCACTTTCTCAAGCGCGCCAAGGCGCTGGTGGCCTTCCCCGGCGGTTACGGCACCTTTGACGAGCTGTTCGAGACACTGACCCTGATCCAGACCCGCAGCATAGCGCCACTGCCGGTGGTACTGGTGGGGGAGTCCTTCTGGCGCCAGGCAGTGAATGTGGATTTTCTGGTCGCCGAGGGCGTCATCGACGCCGAGGACCGTGATCTGTTCTGGTACGCCGAGACGGCAGAGGAAGTCTGGCAGGGGATTCAGCACTGGCACCGGGCCAGCGGCGAACCATTAGTGAACAACAACAAAAAGGAGTAGAAGATGAAAATTGCCTTTCACGGCGCAGATCAGGGCGTCACCGGCTCCTGCCATCTGGTGAGCTGCGCTGCAAGCAGATATTGATTGACTGCGGGCTATACCAGGGCGGGAGAGAGCCGGATGAAGAGAACCGCGATCCTTTCGGTTTCGATCCAACACAGATTAATTTTGTACTCCTCACCCATGCCCACCTGGATCACTGCGGCCGCCTGCCCCTGTTGGCCAAGCGGGGATTTCGCGGCGAGATTATTACCACGGCGGCCACGCGCGAACTGGCTCGCCTTGTGATGTTGGATGCAGCGCATCTGCAAGTGGAAGAGGTGCAACATCATGGGCATCGATCTGCACATCACGGCAAACATCAGCATACTCCCGCTCCGCTTTACTCCATTCTGGATGCATTTTCCACGCTGGATTTTTTTGGGCGTATCGCCGCTTATGGGCAGCCTATACAGATTGCCCCGGGCATACGCGCGACCTTCCTTGACGCCGGCCACATCCTTGGATCAGCCAGCATTCTCCTGGAACTGGAAGAAGATGGTCGCCAGCGTAGCGTGCTGTTCTCCGGCGATCTCGGCAATAGCGGCCGCCCCCTGTTGCGCAACCCCGTGACACCGCTGAAAGCTGATATTGTCGTCATGGAAACCACCTACGGTGACCGTCTGCACAAGCCCTTCCAGCGATCGGTGGAAGAACTTTACGAAACGATTACCGATGCCTTCAGACGAGGTGGCAATGTTGTCATCCCGACTTTTGCATTGGAACGGGCGCAGGAGCTACTGTATTTCCTTCGTGAAGGTATCGAGGAAAACCGACTGCCACGCTCGATCCAGGTGTTTCTGGACTCCCCCATGGCGATATCGGCTACTGAGATATTCGAACACCATCCGGAGTGCTATGACCCGGAAACCGCCGAACTGTTTCGCAAAGGGCGGGATCCTTTTCACCTGCCGGGACTTCATTTTACGCGCGAAACGGCCGAATCCATCGCTATTAACCATATGGCAGGTGGCGCCGTTATCATGGCTGGATCCGGCATGTGTACGGGCGGAAGGATTCGGCACCATTTGCAACAAAATATTGCGCGCGAGGAATGCAGCATATTATTTGTCGGTTATGCGGCCAAAGGCACTCTTGCACGACAGGTCATTGAAGGCGCGAAAGAAGTCAGAATCTACGGAGAAGAGATACCCGTACGTGCCAAAATCCATACCATCAACGGCTTTTCGGCGCATGCCGATCAGGCTGAACTGCTAGCGTGGCACAAGCAGGTCGGCAATCCAAAGAACACTTTCCTCGTTCATGGCGAAGAAGAAGTCATGCGCCAGTTTGCAAACCTCCTGAGCGGAACGGAGGTAGTCATGCCGGCCCTGCACGAAATTTTCAAGATTTGAGCTGCTGACAAACCTGCGAAATTCCACTCGGGCATTCTGGCAGTCAGGAATATACATCTGGTTGCATCCAGCTACCCCGTTCGAGCACATTTTTCCCTTTTTAAAGGTTGCTGATTACGGATGAAGTTTCATCAAGGACGAGCAAAGAAATCGATTCGAATCCATCAACATTCGCTCCGCCATCGTTTACAGCGCCAGCTTTGAGTGCTAAACAATACCGTCATGCACCTCCCAGCATGGTCAAAAAGGCTGTAGAAGCTTTCGAAACAGGAGAAACGGACCAGCATATCGGAGCAGGTCCCCCTCACCCACAAGATGAAGAGCACGTGAACGCCTAGAACGCCGGTCGCCAGCACAGAATAAACATCGGTTATGGAGGCCAGCGGAAGCATGGGGCGACGACAGGTGCCTCACTCAGGGTACCTCCAGTCGGCTCTACCGAGGAATGACGTTTCCGTTGCGGATTTCTGGAACTTCAAATGATTGGCAGCGGGAGCCAGATCCTCACACATTTGTAGTAATCCAATGGCCAATGCCTTTGCTCACGAAGATGATTACCAGTGCAACTGCTAGATGTTTCCCAGCTTCGGATATTGCGCTGACCTTTCGATGCCGGGCGAGAACGTAGGTCAGCACGGTAAGCAATGACATTCCCCAAACGATTCCCCCTGTTAGGCGTAAACTATCTGATATTGTTGAGAATCTGTAATGCGAGGAGAGTCTGAGACATGGCCGGAACACACAAAATCACCGAACTGGTAGGAACATCGCCCGTAAGCTTTGCTGAAGCGACGAAGGCCGCTGTCGCCGAAGCGGCGAACACAATCCGCCACATGGAGTGGTTTGAGGTCGCGGAAGAGAGCGGCAGGATTAAAGACGGCAAGGTCGAGGAGTTTCAGGTCAGGTTGAAAATCGGGTTCAAGATTGAGCGGTAAATCGTGGCTGTGGCGGCCGCGCTAGGCATGGGCACGCTACTGGCTGACATCATGCGGCAGTGGCAGAGCGAGACTCAATACTCCAAGCCCGCTGACTGGGTTTTCCCATCTTACAAGCTGCGTGGCCGCAAGCCTCGCACGAGCTCCATCATGGCGCAGGATTCTCTCCGTCCCGCGGCAGTAGGCAATTTCGAGGAGCACCCTCGTTTTTTTCTCCGCTAAAACTAAGCCCGTGTCTTCAATGTGATTCCTATTTCATCCCAATCGATTGGCGGCCTACAAGAGGGCTAGCTCGTAGGTCATAGGGATAGTGATGTTGGCAGTAACAGCGAAGCGCTGCGCCCGTTCGATCGCCATCGCGCCTTGTACAGCCACCTTGGCAAGGAGTTCGGCGTGGTTCTTGAAGCGCTGTTCAGTATGAAACTTTTCGCGGCGCCGAATGCCGAAGCGCTCCATGGCCTCGGCGCTACGGCGGACCTTGTCCTCTTCCGCACCGTAGAAGATCCACTCTGAGCCGGGCGAATGGTCAAATACCACGATGTCGCGTGCCAGATTCTTAGCATGGGTCAGCGCCTTCTGGGGATCGGCCATCTCGTGCAGACAAAATTCGAAATAGACCACATCGCCTGACAGTGCGACATTCTCGAACTTGCTGCCAACAACCTCCACGGAATCCTGTATGCCCTTTGCGGCAACGTTCGCCGCTAGTTCCCTAAGCGCCTCGACATCCTGATCGATGGCGATAAGCTTCTTGGTTCCGGCGGAGGGGTCGAGCAGTTGCTTTCCGCCCGCCCCGACGAAGAGCACGACCTTGCCCGTAAAGTCGTAGAAGCAACGAAGGTTGTCAGCCATTTGTCCATAATCTGCTGCCATGTCAGACCTCTTTTGCGGATTCTCTCATCGGGTAGTGACACCAAGGTGAGCACAGCGGCCACACGCTCGTATACCACACGCCGGGCGTCGTACTCGGTAGTTTTCACCTGTGGATATTGGGATGTTCATTGAGGTTGCAGGAGAGCTTTGATCTCCCGCTCAAAAACCGATATATCCGTCGCGCCAATGTGCTTGGCTTCGATGCGGCCGTTGCGGTCTATGAGGAACGCAATCGGCAAACCGAGAATCCCGCCGTACAGTTCGCCAATCTTCGCGTTGCCCATGGCAACCGGATAGTTCATGTGGAAACGCTGGTAGAAGTCGAGGACGGGCTCCGGTCCGTCGTCCATGGAAATGCCGATGATCTGTAAGCCTTGGTCTCGATATTTGTTCTGCAATTGCACGAAACGCGGAATTTCGTCCCGGCACGGGTCACACCAGGTTGCCCAGAAGTCGAGGAGAACTACTTTGCCCCGGTAGGCGGAGAGATCGAGCGTTTGTCCCGTCAATTCGGGAAGCGAGAATTCCGGAGCGAGCGGATGCTTGGCGATATTCGCAACACCGGCGCCCGGGGATATACCGCGATGCCGGTTCAAGAAAAACAGTCCTATCGCGACTGCGATGGCCGCGATGGCGATCAGAATCTTTTTTCCCAATGTGTTGTCCTTGACGGAGGCAAGCGTCGCGAGCCCTATTCTCCCTTGGCAATCGGATAGCCTTTATCCACCCAGTTCGCGCCAAAATTATCCGGGATATAGAGCACCTTCACGTTGGTAAAGCCCATCGCATGGAGCGCGTCGTCGGCAGGCTTGACGGTCGGACAATGGCTCCACGGGCAACATCCGCAATAGATAACGATGAACTTGCGTCGGGGCAGAGCCTCCACACGTTTACGCAGTTGCTGTATACCGATCTCGCTGGAAGCAGGGCCGATGTACTCGGAACCAGGGATATGCGCCTGCTCGTAAAGAACGTGGGACCCCACGTGGATCATGAGTGGCTTTTCGCCCTTAGGGGACTGAAGGATCTTGACTAGTTCTTCCGGGTTGATCAGCTGCGAGCTGGATAAAGATGTTGCCTGATAAGCGGGAAACATCGCCCCGGTCGCGCCGCCCAAGCGAGTTTGCGCATTCGCGTGAACGGCCCAAACCGATATTGCCAGGCTTGCCGCAGTCCCAACAAGAAGAATGGTGATTGCGCGTTTCATCGTTAGACGTTTCATTTGAGTCTCCTTCGGCATTATCAGCAGTTGACTACCAGACTTGCAAGGAAGAAGCAAGCGTCGGCTGGTTCCCAACTAAACGCAGATGCCCGTCGAGAGTTTCGCGTCCGTAGCGGGTTCGAGTCCCCTCGCTCCCGCCCTTCTTCCAGTAGTTGAGCCGGAGATCCCCAAACCGACTCGGGGGCATTCTGGGCGACTGTGACCCGTACTGGTAATTGTCAATTCCGCTTGGAGAGCCCATCAGATTGAGATGAACCCGAAGTGGATGAGAGCAAGAGAAGAGATCGCCACAATTGCCCACAGCAAGATTCCCTGTAGCAGGGGACGCGCGCCCACTTCTTTCAATGTTGATCTTGAAATCCCTGTGCCGATCAGATAAAGCGTGACCGTCAGCCCGGTCTTTCCCAGTGTGCTGAGTTTGGGATAGAGCGGGCCGAATAAGGGCAAATACGTGCCGGCGACAGCGGCCAATAAGAAAAGCAGAATGAACCAGGGCCACTTGATCCGGGTCTTGCTCTTTTTCAAGATGGCCACCGCGAATGCTAGAGGAACGATCCACAGCGCTCTGGCCAGTTTGATCGTAGTCCCAATCATTAACGCCTGGGCACCGTATTTGGCGGTGGCGCCTACCACCGAACTGGTGTCGTGGATGGCGAGGGCGGACCACAATCCGAATTGAGATTGGGTGAGGTGAAGGGCGCAGCCGACGAGTGGGAAGAGAAACAAGGCAACCGAATTGAGCACGAAGACGGTTCCGAGTGAGACGGCCATCTCCTCTTCTCCGGCGTTCAGGACGGGGCCGACGGCGGCAATCGCACTCCCACCACAGATGGCGGTGCCGGTGCTGATCAGGAGCGACGGTATGTGTTGCACCTTGAACAAGCGTCCAATCGCGAGACCGAGGAGCATGGCAAAACTTATGCTGAGCGCGGTGTAGAGGAATCCGCTCCGGCCAGCCCGCACGACCTCGTGCAGGTTCATTCCAAAACCTAGCCCAACGATGGATGCCTTCAAGAGGAATGCGGAGAGCTTCTTAGCGTCGACGTGATACGGATGTGCGAACGACAGGCCGTAGATCAAACCGGCCAGCAGCGCCAGCGGGGTCGAAATGAGGCCACTGGCAGCGACGACAAGGCCAACGAAGAAGATGTTCTTTGTGTTTGTCAAGCTTCAGTCTCGCTGCACCGATACCTGCCTGTCCAAGCAGTAATTCTTATTGCTCATGCGCCCGGCTTATCGCTTGCACGGAGCCAATGCCCAGCGGGCTTACCAACTGCTGGCAGGTTATCCTCGCGTGGAGGAGATTAGACCTCTGACGATTGAACGAGGGATCGGGGCTTTGATCGTGTTGGACTCATCACGCCGTGGCGAGATCGCAAGAAGTGGAGGAATGCGAGTGTAATCCCTTGGGGTTCTTGGCCAGGGGGATACGCCACGCTGAGTGGCCGCATGATCCGGACTCCGCGGATGGGCACGACTCGAAGAGAACCAACCTGGAGCTCTTTGCTTATAGACCAGAGCGAGGCAAATCCGATTCCAAGGCCAGCTTCAACAGCGGTTATGATGCCTTCGGTGGAGTCGAACTCCATCGCAAGGTTCAGGTGCTTGGCCTTGACGCCACGTTTCTGTAGAGCGATTTCGACGACGCGGCGCGTCCCTGAGCCGCGCTCCCGCATGAGCAGCCGCTCTTGCTTCAACTCCTCGGGCTCAACGAAGCCGCGTTCACTCCATTCGTGGGCTGGCGGCGCGATCAGGACAATCTCATCTTCGAGGAAAATCTCGGTTCGCACATCCCGCCGCAGGGGCGGGCCTTCGATGAATCCAAGCGATACTTCGCGCGCCACCAACGCTTCCAGCACTTGCTCCGTATTGCACGTGGTGACGTACGGCCGGACCAGAGGGTGCTGCTGCTGAAACGCTCCTAAGACACGAGGCAGGATGTACTGCGCAATCGTCAACGACGCGCCGATCCGCAAGTCGCCCCGTTGCTCGCCGGCAAGCTGTGACAAGCCTGCCAGCGCCGCTGTTTCCAACTGCTCGATTTTGCGGGCATATTTCAGGAGCATGGCGCCGGCAGGGGTAAGCGAGATGCGAGCACCACTGCGGTCGAATAACAGAACTCCAAGGTGCTGTTCCAAAGCTTTGATCTGCAGGGTAACGGCAGGCTGGGTCAGGCAGAGTTCCTCCGCTGCTTTGCGGAAGTTCAGGTGTTTGGCCACAGCTCGAAAAACTTTAAGTCGGAAATTCTCCATGTCGGTATTCTTACCCGGGTTAAGGGGCTTTACCTACGGTGTTTCCGAAGCGGTCGTCGCACCGCACACGTTACAGAGGCCTGCAATGTGCACGAATGCCGAGCACCTTGGCGTGCCCGCGCTTAGTAATAAAGATATTTGCAGGTTTGATGTCGCGGTGGACGATGCCCGCAGCGTGAGCGGCGTCGAGAGCATCGGCAATGTCAATGGCGATGGGAAGAAGAACTTCCAGTTCCAGCGGACGCCCGGCGATGCGGTGCTTCAGCGTCAGCCCGTCCAGAAACTCCATGACGATGAAGGATTGCCCTTGGTGCTTCCCGATCTCGTGGATGGTACAGATGTTTGGATGGTTCAGGGCGGACGCAGCGCGTGCCTCCCGGCGAAAGCGTTCCAAAGCCTGAGGGTCTTGGGAAACGTCGTCAGGCAGGAACTTGAGCGCTACGAAACGACCAAGCTCGGTGTCTTCCGCTTTGTAGACAACTCCCATCCCACCCCCGCCCAGCTTCTCGATGATGCGGTAGTGAGAGATGGTCTGCCCTACAAGTTGGGACGGCGTAGCCATTGGCGGAAATGTTAGGTTGAATGATAGGTAAGGGTCAATCAGAGTCTTGGGGAAGAAACGGCTAATGCAACTTCGCGTACTCGGCTTTGGCTTCCTTCAGGATGGGGATGTCGGGGTCGGCGTCTTTCCAGAGCGCGAAGAAATCTTGGTATGCACTCTTTGCTTTGGCGGCGTCACCTGCCATCGCGTAGGCGCGACCGAGTTGGAGATGAGCCAATGCGCCCGTCACAAAGTTCAGAACGATGCCCCTGTGATCCAGCAGCTTCTGGAACTCAGCGACTGCGGCAGTTCCATTATGTGCCAGCAGGTAGGCTTGGCCACGCACATACGCCGGGTACAAGTAATTGATGGTTGTTGCTGATTGCAGTTCATAAGGCGCGGCGGCTTCAAGATACACAAGAACTTGCGATGAATTGCCTTTGCTGAGTTCGATGGCGGCGTTGATGGTCGGCAGCCAGTAGAGCTTTAACAGGGCGTTCGAAGCGTAGCTCTTCTGCAATTCCCCAACTAGTGCTGTCGCTTGGGGCGTATCGCCAATGCGAGCGAGTGCGAGGGCTGCTACCTCCTTTACATCCCGCCCCGGAGACAGCGCCAAAGCCGCCGTGACGCCCTGCTTCGCCGATGCGGTGTCGCCCAATTCCGCCTCGCGCAGCGCCGCATTCGCCTGCCACAGAGCAGCCGCCTCTTTGGAGTCTGCACGAACCGCCGAGTCCACTGCCCGGCGAGAAAAGTCCCGCGCCTTGCTCAGCCGTCCGTAGTAGGCCTCGGTATCGGATTGGGCCGAGAGCAGCAGGTCTTCGTCTCCGGGTTTGCCCGCACCCCAAGCCACCTGCTGTTCCATCTGAGCGGAATCGCCCCGCAGAAAAGCCAAGGAATACATGCCGACACGGAGCCCTCCGTCGTCCAGCTTGCGTGCCATTGCTTGATCGAACGTAGCTTTGGCCTCATCCAGTCGGTTCAAGCCGAAGTAGGTCGATCCCAGATTGCCATACCCAACCACATTGTCAGGCGCAAGCCGCACCCCTTCCTGATATTCCGCGAGAGCCTTTTCATTCTGCCCAATGGAAGAGTAAATCGTGCCCAAGTTGCCATGTGGAACGAAATCACGAGGATAGTTTGCGATCCACAGTTCGTAGGTCTGCGACTCCTTCTCCAATTCTCCCGTGGCCCTAAAATAAGTCGCAGAGATACGCAGCTTCTCCCGTTCCGTTACCCGGTCGCGCAACCCATACGCCTTGGTTGCATATTCCAGCGCAAGCGACGGCTGCCCAAGATTCCCGTAGCGTACCGACAATCCGGCATACGCCATGGGAAAATTAGGATCGAGTTCAATGGCTCGTTTGAGGAACGGAATGCTGGGAGCGTCCCCTTTCTCGCGCCCCACTGTGATACCCATACTGTAGTTTTTCAGGGCTTCGAGGGAGAAGGTCGTCGCCTCAATAGGAACGTCAAATTTCTGTACCGAGGGCAGCGATTCTCCCAGCTTGGCACGAAGACTAGTGGCGGCTCGACTTAAGGCCTTCAGAACATCTTCTTTGCTGGCGGCATCGACCTGTTCCTTGGCTAAGGTGTCTCCGCTGTTGCATGCTACCGCGTTCACGGCTAGCAAATAGTGGCTGCCCAAGCTCGATATCGCCCCGCCTAGCAGGGCTTTACTTCCCGTTCGCAGGCAAAGCTCTCGGCCCACATCCACCGTGATGCGTTCGTTCGTCGGGCGACCCATCATCCGCAAGGTCTCGCTGACCTTTCTGTCCGATAGAACATTCAGAAACGGAGACTGCTCCAGTTCCACTCCGAGCGCCTGCTTCAGCGCGTCGTCAAAGACGGTATCTCCTGTCTTATTGTCGAAGTCAGCCAGCACAACCGTGTCTTTCTCCGTGAGCGGCGTAACCTTCGTCGTTGGAGTCGCTGAACGCGAGCGGAGATAGAACGCTCCCGCGATTGCAACCGCGACAAGTACCACGGCGGCGGGAACCATAACCTTCCAGAGTTTCCTGCCAGCTACAGGAACTTCGGCGACCTTCACGCCAGCCGATGAAGATGACGTAATGACGGCAGGAGCCGACCCCGAGGAAGGTGGCGGTGAAGCGACTACCGCTGGAAGCCCAACCTCCTGCGCTGCCATCACCGTGCCAGAACTAGCTGGTACCCCGTGCCGTGATTCCGTTTCCCGTTTCAGCCGCTTCAAATCGGTCCGCATATCCGCAGCGTGCTGGTAGCGCAGGTCTCGATCTTTCTCCAGCGCCTTATTGATGATCTCTTCCAGCTTGGGTGGAAGATCAGGATTCAGGCGAACGGCAGGCGTCGGCTCCCCATCCAGAATGGCGTGGGAGATCACCCCGGAAGTCTCCCCTCGGAATGGCAGGGTTCCGGTCGCCATCTCGTAGAGAACAGCACCAAACGAGAACAGGTCAGTACGGGCATCCAGTTCCTTACCGCGCACCTGTTCGGGCGACATGTAGGCCACTGTCCCGAGCGCCGTTCCCGGACTGGTCAAGTGTTGTTCATCGATAGAGCCCGTCTGCGTGCCAGCCGCTAGTACCGTACTCGAAGAACTGGCTGTGACCATGACCTTCGCCAGACCGAAGTCGAGAATTTTGGCGTGACCGCGCTTGGTCACGAAGATGTTCGCGGGCTTGATGTCGCGGTGGACGATCCCAGCGGTATGAGCGGCGTCGAGTGCGTCGGCGATGTCAATCGCCAGCCCGAGCAAAACATCGGTGTCGATGGGCTTCCCCGCGATGCGATACTTCAACGTCACCCCGTCCAAGTACTCCATGGCGATGAACGCTTTCCCATCCTGCTCTCCGATATCAAAGATCATGCAAATGTTGGGGTGATTCAGCGCGGAGGCAGCTTGGGCCTCGCGTTGAAATCTGGCGAGTACCTGCGGGTCGCGAGCAACATCCTCCGGCAGGAACTTGAGGGCGACGAAGCGATGCAGCCGAGTGTCCTCAGCCTTGTACACCACACCCATGCCGCCACCGCCAAGTTTCTCGATGATGCGGTAGTGTGAAATGGTCTGACCGACGAATTGGGAGGAAGTGCTCATTGGCGGAAATGTTAGGTCGGATTTGGACAGAGGTCAATCGCAGATCAAAAGCTATTGCAGCTTCGCGCATTCTGCTTTCGCCTCTTTCAGAATCGGAATGTCGGCGTCAGCGTCTTTCCAGAGCGTGAGGAAATCTTTGTAGGCGGCGAGGGCGCGACTGCGGGCGAGGTCGGCATCCGCTCCTTGCGAAGTTCTCGACTGCAAGGCGTTGGCACGAGCTACTCCGAGATGCGCCAATGCTCCCGTCCAGCAGTTCCAGACGATCCCGCTGTGGTCGAGAATCTTCTGAAACTCAGCGGCGGCAGCACTGCCTTGTCCGGCTACCAAGTAAGCCTCTCCACGTACATACGTCGGATAGAGGCAGGAAATATTGGCGACGAACGTAATTAGCCCCAACTCGATGGGTGAAGCAGCTCGCAGGGAAGTCAGGGCGGAAGCCGGGTTCTTCTTGTCCAGAGCCAATTGTGCTTGAATCGTAGGCAGCCAGAGCGTCTGCATCTGCGTGTCCAGCGGGTACTTTTTCCCCAAGTCTTGGGCCAAGGACTCGGCTCGTGCCGTGTCGCCTGCCATGGCCAACGCAAGCGCGGCTTCGCTCTCTACGCCCTGACTCGTGGGAGCCAGCTTCAACGCCTCTGCTGCTGACTGCCGGGCTTCTGTGGTGTTGCCATAAGCTGCTTGTTGGAGAGCGGCATTCGCCTTCCATATCGCCCCATTTTCCTTGCTGTCAGCCCGAACCGCGGAGTCCACAGCCCGCTTGGTCAGTTCCCGGGCCTCGCCCAGATGACCGCCATACGCCTCAGTGTCGGATGCCAGCCCAAGGCCCTCATTCTCGTAATCGGGCTTGCCCGCATACCACTGTTGCTCTACCGCCATCGCGTCGGAATCCGCCCCGAGGAAGGCAAGAGCGTAGAGAGCATTGTGGAGTATGTCATTATCCAGTTTTTGCGCCTGCGCCTCGTGGATGATCTGCCTCACTTCATTGAAGCTCTGCAAGGAGATCAGGCTGTTGCCAAGACCTACGTAGGGGGCAGAACTATCCGGGGTGAGGCGGAGGCTTTGGCGATCCAACTCCGCAGCCCTCTCATACTGTCCCTGCTCTTCGTACACGAAGCCCAAATCGACATGTGCTCCGGAGTCTCGTGGGTAGCTCTCAATCTCCTCCTGAAATGTCTGGGCCGCTTTATTCAGTTCTCCGGTTGCATTCCGATAGTAGTTTCCTGTGATCGCCAGCTTTTCCCGTTCACTGGCATGTTCCCGCAACTGGAATGCCTTGGTGAAGTACTCGCTGGCCCGCCCTACCTCGCCGAGACTGTGGTAGTCGTCGCCCACTGCCCTGTAGCCCATGGCAAAATTCGGATCAAGCTCGATGGCACGTTGATGGTAAGGCAGGGCTGCGGCGGAGCCTTTCTCGTTACTCGCCTTCACTCCAAGGCTGTACGCCTTCAGGGCTTCGAGCGAAGACGTGGTGGCCTCTGCCAGCGGAACGTCAAACTTCTGCACCGTGGCCAGCGATTCGCCCAACTCAGTGCGCAGCTTGGACGCAGCCTCGCCCAGCGCGTCCAGCACCTTCTCCTTGGACGCCGCCGTCACCTGCTCCTCGGCCAGAGTGTCTCCGCTCTGGCAGTTGATCGCCTTCAACCCCAGTACGTATTCACTGCCCAGACTGCCAATCGATGCGGCAATATAGGCTTTGCTTCCCGCCCGCTGGCAAAGTTCGCGGGTCACTTCGGACGTGAGTTTCGTGCCGACCGGACGGGTCATTTGTTGCAAGGTCTTCGCAACCTCACTATCGGAGAGCACATTCAGGAAGGGCGATTGCCGCAGGGAGACGTTGAGCGCCGTCTTCAGCGTGTCATCGAACACCGCATCGCCCGTGCTGTTGGCGAAGTCGGCGAGCACGATGGTGTCTTTCTCGGTCAGGCGGTGCCCAGTCTGTTGCCGAGAGCGATAGTAATAAATGCCTCCAATAAGAAAGACGATGAGCAAGACGGTCAGAACCGGAAACGCGATTTTAAAGAATTTCCCCAGCCCAGCCGCAGGAGCTTCTACCACCGCCGTGCCTGAGCTTGCCGCAGAAATGTGCCCGCTCTCCGAATCCCGCTTCAGCCGTTGCAAGTCCGTTCGAATGTCGGCTGCGTGCTGATAGCGCAGATCGTGATTTTTCTCCAATGCCTTGTCGATGATCGTTTCAAATTGTGACGGAAGCTGCGGATTGAGTTGCGACACCGGGATGGGCTTCTGGTGCAGGATCGCTCCGCAGATTTCTCCTGAGCTTGAGCCTGCAAAGGACATTCTTCCGGTCGCCATCTCATATAGCACCGCGCCGAAGGAAAACAAATCACTCCGCGAATCCAACGGTTTCGCCCGAACCTGCTCGGGAGACATATAAGCTACGGTGCCAAGCATCGTCCCCGGACTCGTTAGCTGTTCATCAATGGAGGCGGTTTGCGTATTCACCAGCGCCATAGGGCTGGACGAACTGGGCGAGAGAACCTTCGCAAGACCGAAGTCCAGAATCTTGGCATGCCCACGCTTGGTCACAAACAGGTTGGCGGGTTTGATGTCGCGGTGGACTATGCCTTCCGCGTGGGCGGCATCGAGCGCATCGGCAATCTCAATAGCGAGAGACAGGATAAGCTCGGTTTCGAGAGGACGCCCGGCAATGCGATGCTTCAGCGTCACCCCGTCCAGAAACTCCATCGCGATGAAGGTTTGTCCGTGCTGGTCATCAATCTCGTGGATGGTGCAGATATTCGGATGATTCAGCGCAGAGGCGGCCTGCGCTTCTCGTTGGAAGCGTGCTAGAGCTTGCGCATCCTTAGCAATCTCGTCAGGCAGGAACTTGAGAGCCCAAACCGCCGCCCGAGCTTCACATCCTCAGCCTTGTACACCACCCCCATGCCCCCGCCACCAAGTTTCTCGATGATGCGGTAGTGTGAAATGGTCTGACCGACGAATTGGGAGGGAGTGCTCATTGGCGGAAATGTTAGGGGTGCTGCGATGGGAAGTCAACGAGGGGCAAGGACGCGCAAACGTGAGGGCGCTGTGTACTCTCAAAAGCTGGGAACTCCTTTTCCTCGATCCTCCTATTTGGGAAGTGGCGGAATCCGTATCTTCACTATGTTGTACGCCTTCGCCTGCGCAGCCCACTGGCTGATTCCCGTCTGGGCTATGCCCTTGAAATAGGGCACGTCAACCGTCAGATTCCCGACGTAGAGATAGTCGCCGATCTTCGTCATTTCCGCAGGAAAGAGAAGGCCGCGCGGCGCACCCTGCTCATCCAGACCTTCGAAGTCGCCGAGCTTCGCGACCGTCTTTCCGGTCTTATCGAGAACTACGACTTCATCCGCTTGATTGGCGACCACCCACAAGCGGTCTTCCTCGTCGAAAAACATTCCATCGGGACCATTGATGCTGTTGACCCATACCTCGGGCTGGCCAGCTTCGCCGTTCACCACCGGCACGCGAACAATCGTGTCGTCACCCGTGTTCCCTACGAACAGAGCGGTCTCCATACGGTCGAACGCTAGTCCGTTCGCGCCCAGACGGGGAAAGCCGTGGGATATCAGCAAATCGGTCTTGACCCAAGGCGTGGGCATTCCCCCGGTAGGACCCGTCTTCCATACCGTCCCCTGAAACGAGTCGGTGAGGTAGATGTTCCCTTTTTTGTCGAAGGTCATCCCGTTGGGCGCTGCCTTCTCACCCGGAATGCTGGTGAAGACGGACGACGCGCCGGTCATGGGATCGACCTTCAGCACCTGTTTGCCGCCGTAATCAACGACCAACAGGTCGCCCGTGCCTTGTTGAAAGCTGATATCGCCTAGCCGACTTGAGGCCCCGGCAATCTCGACCCGGCGCTGGAACTTGCCGTCGCGGGAGAAGACGACCAGATGTCCGAGATGGCCCGGGTGGTCGTAGTCCCAAGTGACAACGTAGAAGTTTCCCTTCGAATCGGTAGTGATCCCCTCGGGATGAGCACTGCCGGGCGGAAGGACGGCAAACGTGGTCGCATGAGAGCGGTCCCATGCATCGGCAGGCAGTTGGAAGAGCAAGAACACACAGAACAGCGTTACTACGCTGGCGACAACACGGCGAGATCGCATAGATTCCTCCATAATCCCCGCTTTGAGCCGATCAGTTGGGCGTAATTCAACGGGCCTCTGTTGCAACCCTTGTTCCACCCTCAGGCACCAGATGCTAGGAGCGCCACAGACCAATGTCAAATTGAAGGGCATCGCACACGGGAAAGCGCAAGTCGCGCCATTTCAACCTTCCTGAGCCCTTTCCTCCCCGGTAGTCCAAAAGGGTCTTTCCGCAGCAGCCGCAAGTGAGTGATTTGATTGGTTGAGAAAATCGGGTTCTTGGTGGTCAGGCGGGTATACCTTGCTGACCACGAGGGGCTGTACCAGAATCCTCGGTTGCACCCACTCTCGCCCACGCCGAAAACACACTGCTTCAAGCCGTGCAAACTGCAGTCTGACGCTGTACCGAAATCTACAGATTCCGGGCTGGAGTATCGGGCGTAAGTCAAACAGCGATGAGCGCCAAACGCGGTTGGGGTTAGTTAGGCGCGAGACCAACACGTTCCGAAACGCCCTCGCGAACTGCTTCCGAGCATTCGATGGCTCTCTGCATGACCGGAATCAGCACGAAAATTGCGAGCAAATGATGCAGATCAAGAGACGAGCCCCAGGTCGTCGGAGAGCGGGGCTATGCGGACGTGTTCCTGCTCGTAGCTCGACGGCCGGGCAGCGCTCCGAGAGCGGTGTGTGCCCGGTGCCATGCCGCATCGAGGTCGCGACGATCGAGTGCGACCAGCGAGCTCGCGGTTTTCGAGGATCGCGTCCGCTTGATCCGACAGCTCTTGACGGCAGGCATCCGGAAGTCGCGGTGCCAGCCGCCGGATCGCCTCGAGCTGGTGGATCAGTACAGCGGGCGTCGTCGGGGAGGCCTGACGGATCTGATCGAACGCGAGCTTGGCGAGGCGTTCGAGCCGCACCGGCGGCATCCAGACCCGGAGTCGGCTGCCAGTGTCATACCAGTTTCCCTCGAGCGGGGGCCGCCCGGCCAGCGTGAGCAGTGCATCGGTGAGCCAGTCGACGCACGCAACGCCGGTACACGAACGTGCCCATGAACATGCCGATCATGACCTGGGTGACCCAGTCCTGCAGGAACCGGTAGAGCAGGCGCGGGCCAAACAGCGTCGAGACCATCGACAGCACGAGCAGCGCGACCGAGAAAATCAGCGCGAGCACGGTCGCGACCGCGCCCATCATCGCCGACAGAATCGCGCGTGCGTCGTCGATGCTGCCCATCGTCAACCACGACGGGATGTGAATGACGCCATACTTGTCGAGGATGTCCGGAATCAGGGTGATCCCAAACAGCGCGACTGCTGCGAGCGAGAGCTGCAGCGGGATCCGCCACAAGTTAATGTCGCGTTGCGAACGGAGCTTGGTAGGGCGCGGGGCGAGCGTGCGCGATGCGAAATTCAAACGCTTTTATCTTCCGAAGAGCAATCACTCCACGACGGGACCGAGAGCCAAGGCAGGAAGATAGCTCAAAGGCACCGTCGTTATCAAGCACATTGTGAGTAGGACACCGAACGAAAATGAATGAGTCGAAAGAGTTCCCGACGAAAAAGGGGTACTTCTCTGACGGCCAAATAGAGCTGCCAATGCCAACGCAGGAATCGCCAAGCCAAACCCTCTCAATAGCACTCTTGATGAAAGCTTTACAGTCTTTTTGTGCCACTTTTATGTCTGTTCGTCTCCAATGGAGTCGAGGCGGAAGGCTTTCAATTCCGTTGCGTGGAGGTCAGCCGTGCTTACCATCCGCGCCGGTGGGTGCACGCACCAGGGCCACACAGAATTAGGCTCAGACCGTCCCAACCTGCGCGTAACTGTTGTCGCGACGAACGACCGAGGAACTCTCGCTGCTCTACGCACTGCTGGAAAACTGGCTGCAAACCTTAGAGCCCGCATTGCTCTGGTAAAGGCGCAGATCGTTCCTTTCCAATTCCCCCTGGACAAACCTCCCGTTTCTACCGACTTCCTCCAACGGCAGCTTTATGGCCTCGTGTGCGAAGAAGGGATCGAGGCGGAAGAAATCACCATACACCTTTGGCTCTGCCGCGACAGAAACGAGAGCTTACGGAAGATTTTGCGCCCGCATTCTTTGGTCGTCATCGGCGACCGAAAGCGCTGGTGGTCGAGGAGAGAAAGGACACTGGAGCGATACCTCAGCGGACTGGGCCACCAGATCGTCTTCGTCGATCTCGATGGGAGGGGCAGTTCTGAGCCCCGCTCGGATTCTTGTTCCGACTCTGTCTTTCATTCTGTGTTGAAGAAGGCCGATGCAAGGAGACACGCGAAATGAATCTCGCGATTTGGCTGCCGGGGACTGTCGGCAGAAGAAAGAGAACGCTTCGGCGACGGAGCGCCCAAGTAAGCTTGCAGGGATTCATTGCGCTGTAAGTATCAGCATAAGGCAGTTTTCCCGTTCTTTGGTCGTTGAGAATTCCAGTAATGCCAGACTTGGCTTGCCAGGGGAACCTCGTTGACTTCTTTACGAACTGTTTACCTCTTTCTTATGGAGAATCCTGTCTAATCCACGATGGCACAAGTGAGCTGTAGCTGAACGAGATGTGTGACTCTTGGATGTGAGCATTGGAGAACTCATATTTATGAGTCTGGAGACATTTGAAGTACGGAATCGTCAAGCGAGATTGTCCGGAGCGAAGCAGAGGAGCGGTTCAGCGGGGGAGAAGGCGATGCAGAGCTGTTCTAACTGGATTTCGTTGGAGCGAAACAGCTCGCTCGACCCACCCATCGAGTTGTCTATCGGTTTGTTGACGTATTTGTAGAGGGGTACGACGCGGGTTTGGAAACGATATTTCTATCTTTAGGCGATCCATCAGTTTTGGGCGACGCCCCGGCGATGGACGTGCACATCGTGACGCAGGAACCCGGCTGGTTGGACACGTTGGAGCATAAACTTTGGAGCATAAACACATCCTAGTGGTGGACGACGAATCGCAGATCACGCGGGTTCTGCGGACGTCTCTTTCCAGCCACGGATATGACATTCGCGTGGCCAACGACGGCGAGGCTGCACTGGAGATCATGAAAGACTGGTCGCCGGATCTGGTCATCACCGACCTGGCGATGCCCAACATGGACGGACTGGAGTTGTGCCGGCAGCTGCGGACGAAGACGCACATTCCGATCATCGTGCTCTCGGTGCGGGGTGAGGAGCGGACTAAGGTCAAGGCTCTGGACGCGGGCGCGGACGACTACGTGACCAAGCCGTTCGGCATGAGTGAACTCCTGGCGCGCGTCCGCGCCAACCTTCGCCGCACGCGGACAGAAGCTTCGGAACTGGAGCCGATCGAAACCGGCGACTTCAAGATCGATCCCGGAGCCCGCAGTGTTTTTGTAAAGGACCGCGCCGTCCACCTCACGCCGAAGGAATTTGACTTGCTCGCGTATCTCGCGCGCCGCGCCGGCAAAGTCGTGACGCATCGCGCCTTGCTGGGCGCGGTCTGGGGTGGTGAAAACACGGAGCAGGTTGAATACCTGCGCGTTTTCGTAGCGAACCTCCGCAAGAAGCTTGAGCCGTCGCCAAATTCCCCGCGCTACATTGTGACTGATCCGTGGGTGGGCTATCGCTTCGAGCCCGGCGATGATCGGTTAGACTGAAGTCGGCTGCTGGTTCTGCTTGGTCTCAGTTGCGGTGTGCCCCTCCGTTCTAATCTATGGCTGCGAGATCGCGGTGAAGCTCTCCAGCGAGGCCTGGCGAGCGCGCAACTCTTTCAGTTCCTCTTCGCCGAGCTTTTCGGCGCAGCCTGCCACTGTCCGCATTCCCCGCTCGACGAGTATCCGGCGAAACTCCGCATCGGGCGTCGAAGCGGCGATGTCACCGAGGGCTCGCAGCAACCGCAAGCTGACGGCCACGTCCGTCTTTGCATACATGCGGATCTGCTCCAAGGCTGCCTCCAGCAGGCGCTCGAAGTGGATCCATCCAATGCTGGCGCGAACGATGCCCGGCGGATCGTAGAGCAGATCCTCCGGCGGCTCTCGGGACGCGAAGCGGATCAGAATGCGGCTCAACTGGTCGATGCAGTTGACAGCGGTAGTGGGGTCGTTGACGGCGGGCGAGATCGCCTTCAACGCCACATCGACAATCTGCAGGACGCCAAATTCCACGTCCTGCTGCAACGTTCTGGTCGGGCCGAAGTCGAACACGGCCAGCAGTTCGGCGGTTCCTTCGGGGGACAGACGGTTCCCCTTTGAGACCATCATCAGCGGAATTCCTGGCGGAACGAAGTGGCCGACCCGACGCAGAACGCGGATAGTGACGTGATAATGCTTCGCCAGGGCGACCAGTCGTCGCGTATCAACGAAACGAATGTAGCCAGACTCCTCGCTCAAGACGGCCACCTCGCTCGGGTTGGACCGGAGCGGTTCCGCATCCTTCAGGTAGTTCAGCCGGTGCGGCCAGGGCATAACCTCATCGATCACGGCTTCTGTTTCTTCCGCGATTCTGTTGACGATGTGATTGACACTGATGGCCTGCGAGATGTGGTGAATGAAAAAGAGCAGCAAACCGACGCAGACCAGCGCCAACACCATCGCACCCAGGACGGTGGCTACGGGCGCGAAGGGGTGAGGAAGCGAGCGCGACGCCGGAAGCGCCGCCAGGCAGTACAAGAAAGTGCCGAGGAAGATACCGAGCGTCCATTGCGTCACGCGGTCCCTGGAAAAGCTGACGATGATGCGCGGCGAGAACTGCATCGATGCCAGGGTGAGCGTCATCAGCAGGATGGCGAACACGATCGACACCACCGTCATGATGGAGGCGGCGATGCCCGCCAGAATGACCTGGGCGACTTGCGGGTCGGCGTGCGAGGGGAATAGGACAGTCGGCACCCAGGCGCTGGTGACCGGAAACTCCTCTTCCAACCACGACAGAAACGCGCCCGCGCAACCCAGCGCCAGCGCGATGGTGAGCGGGCGAATCAAAAAGCCGCCACGCAGGTTATACATAGCGTGGCGAAGCATCAACGGCAGGCTCTTCCTCATGGCTCTATCCGCTCAAGTGTAGTGGGTCAGACCTGCGCGTACAAAGAAAACCGGGAGACCGTCATGTCCCGTCCCAGCTGGAAGTGGAGAGCGCGTTCCTTCGTTAAGCTAACGGAGAGGATTCGTCCACGCGATTTACTTCCACTGCCGCGGCCTCGATCAGGCGCCCCAAGCTACTAAATAGCCGGAAGTACCCTTTTTCTTTATGACTTCTTTCCGAACTGTTTACCTCTTTCTTATGAAGAATCCTGTCTAATCTACGGTGGCACAAGTCACCGGCTTGTTTTCGGGTGGAAGGCGGATCTCCGCAAGGATGAGAACCGGCTGAACTTGGCTATGCTGGTCAAGCTTTGATCGTGACGAAAAGTTAGTCCGCACTTTGGAGGAGGTTGTGTGCAAGACCTGATCTTTGTCGTGGTCACGATAGCGTTCTTCCTGCTATCGCTGGGTTATGTGCAGTTCTGCGATCGAATCCGCTGAGGACAAATCGCCTGAGGACAAATCACTATGAACGCTGAATCGATCATCATGCTGATTGTAAGTGCGGGTTTGATGGTCTACCTGCTTTATGCGTTGCTGAGACCGGAGAAATTCTGAAATGACAACCAATGGCTGGATGCAGATCGTAGTATTTCTGGCTGTGCTTCTGGCGATTACCAAGCCGCTCGGCGCGTACATGGCAAAAGTGTTCCGCCATGAGCGCACTTTTCTCGATCCCGTGGTTCGGCCGATTGAGCGATTGCTCTATCGCGTGACCGGAGTCGATGAAGAACACGAGATGCGCTGGACGGAATACGCCTTCTCCATGCTGCTGTTCAGCGGCGCCGCCATGCTGCTGCTTTATCTGATCGAGCGGGTGCAGCAGTTCCTGCCGTTGAATCCGCAGAAGTTCGGGGCGGTCGCTCAGGCACTCGCCTTTAACACTGCCGCGTCCTTCACGACCAACACGAATTGGCAGAACTATTCGGGCGAGTCCACCATGAGCTATCTCACGCAAATGGCTGGCCTGGCCTACCACAACTTCGCGTCGGCGGCGGTGGGGATTGCGCTGGCGATCGCATTCGTTCGCGGCATCGCGCGCAAGGAAAAAGACACCATCGGCAATTTCTGGGTCGATATGACCCGCTCCGCT
>Ga0208827_1000124_pt1 | contig 62889 bp, 56 predicted proteins | sample Sb_taG_5_FD_187709 | JGI IMG/M metagenome (GOLD analysis project Ga0208827, IMG submission 187709) | Peat soil microbial communities from Weissenstadt, Germany - Sb_50d_8_FC metaG (SPAdes) (version 2) | ecosystem: Environmental > Terrestrial > Soil > Wetlands > Peat | place: Germany... | reverse complement strand
ACGCAGTTCATTGATGCCACCGGCTTTCATGCCCAGGCCACTCCGCTGCAAATGAATCAGCTAGAAGGAACGCTCGCAAACCCAATACCTGCCGCCTGTGTGGGCGTGAATTTTAATTCTCCCAATCCAATTCCCACCGCCTGCCTGGCGGCACTGAATGCCCCCGAAAACTGTCCCCCCGCGAATCCAAGCAACATAGGATCGCCAGTCTGCCAGGCCGTAGAGTTTCAGTCCAACATTTTCGCCGCGCAGAGCTTTTCTAGCGCGGGAGACCTCACGGGCAGCGACGGCAGCGGGGCGACAGGTGGCCCAGTAAATCTGTTTGGTTTTCTGTCACCGACCGCAAGTCTTGTGGAACAGCAGTCCAATCCACCCACGCCCAACCTGGTCCTCAGCCCCGGGTCGGAGTTCACTCTGTATAACACCTTTAACGGCGCCGGCAGTGTGGCTAGTGCGCGCGAGTCGATTCAACGTGGACAGAACATCTTCAACACCCGCAAGTTCGTCATCGCCGGCATAGCCGGATTCAGTGATATACCAGGGGCCGGCCGAGGCCTTCCGCCAACCGGCGGCAAGCTTACTGGAACCTGCGCTAATTGCCACAACGTGGTGAATGTGGGGGACGACGCTGGCATGGCTGGAATGCACACGGGGATTGGGGACAATTTCTGCCAGCATGCCACCTTTTTGACGGCAAATCCGGCGAATCCCGCACCAGCACCTTGCGGTACAGCTTTGCCGCCCTCCCAAGACCTGCCGCTATTCACCTTCTTTTGCCCGAAGGGCTCAATTGAGTACTTTAGCAATCCCGACCCGACCAACACGTACGACGTCTTTCAAACCACCGATCCAGGTCTTGGGATCATCACTGGCCAATGTAACGACTTGGGTAAGATGAAGAGACCGATTCTTCGCGGAGTGGCGGCACGTGCCCCCTATTTCCACGGCGGCAACGCAGCCACTTTGACTGCTCTGGTCGAGTTCTATAATGTCCGGTTTAACATCGGTCTCAGCGCACAAGATGTGACCGATCTCGTGAATTTCCTGAATTCGCTGTAGTGCACTGAAAAACCCAGGTACTTTCTGTAGTCTCGAGTATGTCACTGGTTCATTGAGACCCCGGTTGTTCAGCATGGTGAAAATTCGGTTTTAGGCGATCTGATCCTTACACCCCCGGCGGGAAGTTATTGTATTTGATGGAGCGGGAGACGGGGATCGAACCCGTGACATCCAGCTTGGGAAGCTGGCGTTCTACCGCTGAACTACTCCCGCTCAATTCCGTTAGACTACCATTCCGCCGTATCTGGGACAACGGTCCTGTCCGTGGGTTGCCTTTCTCCCCTCGTCTTCGTAACATTCCCGGTAACATTTTGCTCGGACTTACGCTCGAACTCATCTCACGTCGCAGGAGGCTTGATGTCCACCGATTCCCTTCCCCCACAATTCAACTCGCGCCGCAACTTCCTCCGCGCCGGCGTGACGGCGACTCTGGCCACGGCTGCTTACCCCGGGCTGGGCGCTGCTCGCGTGGTCGATCCCGTGTCTCCGCCTGCGGCCGCCGTCATTGATGCCAATTTCAAGAAGGACTTCGAGCTCGACGAGATCACGATTGACGATCTACAGAAGGCTTTCCTGTCCGGTCAGTATTCCTCCCGCTCTCTGGCCGAGAAGTACCTGGCGCGCATTCAGGAGATCGACAAAGCTGGCCCCATGGTCAACTCCATTATCGAACTCAACCCTGAGGCTCTCCAGATCGCCGACGCGCTCGACCAGGAGCGCAAGTCGAAGGGGCCGCGCGGGCCGCTGCATGGCATTCCGGTCCTCATCAAGGACAATATCGATACCGGGGACCGCATGAATACGACAGCGGGTTCGCTGGCGCTGCTCGGAGGGCGCCCGGGGAACGACGCTTTCGTCGCCGCGCAGTTGCGTAATGCGGGCGCGGTGATCCTGGGCAAAACTAATCTCAGTGAGTGGGCCAACATCCGCTGCAGTCATTCCACCAGCGGGTGGAGCGGCCGTGGCGGCCTTACACGCAACCCTTATGCGCTCGACCGCAATCCCTGTGGATCTAGCTCCGGAACTGGCGCTGCTGTCTCCGCGAATCTCTGCGTTGCCGGTGTGGGCACGGAGACGGATGGGTCGGTCGTCTGTCCGTCTTCTGCCAACGGTCTGGCTGGGCTTAAACCCACGGTTGGGCTGGTCAGCCGCAGCGGGATCATTCCGATCTCGCACAGCCAGGACACGGCGGGTCCGATGGCTCGCACGGTTCGGGATGTCGCAATTCTTCTTGGGGCTATGGCGGGAGCGGATCCACAAGATGCCGATGCCGCGACCGCTGAGAGCCGGGGCAAGCTGCCCGCCGACTACACTCGATTCCTCGATCCCGCGGGACTCAAAGGCGCGCGCCTGGGAGTGGTGCGCAAGTATTTCGGCTTCAACGATGCGGTCGACCAGCTCATGGACGCGCTCCTCGGCGAGATGAAGCGGGCGGGCGCTGAGATTGTCGATCCTGCCGATATTCCCACGATTGGCAAGTTCGACGAGAGTGAGCTCACCGTCTTTTACTACGAACTTAAGGCGGACTTGGCGGCGTATCTTGCTCGTCGCGGTTCTTCGGTTAAGAGTTTGAAAGATGTGATTGAGTTCAACGAGCTCAACCGCGGCCGGGAAATGCCCTATTTCGGGCAGGACATTTTTCTTAAGTCGGAGCAGAAAGGCCCGCTCAGTTCAAAAGAGTATCTAGATGCGCTCGCCCTGAATCACCAGCTCACGCGTGCTGAGGGCATCGACTTTGTCATGGACAAGTTCAAACTCGACGCGCTGGTTGCTCCCACGGGGGGCCCTGCTTGGATCACAGACTTGATCAATGGCGATCACGTCGCCGGAGGCAGTTCGAGCGCCGCTGCTGTCGCCGGCTATCCCAATATTAACGTTACGGCAGGATATCTCTGGGGACTGCCAGTCGGCATATCCTTCTTCGGACGCGCCTGGAGCGAACCCACCCTGCTCAAGATCGCCTATTCGTTCGAGCAGTTGACCAAGGCGCGACAGAAGCCGCGCTTCCTGCCGACGATCGACAGCAAGGCATCCTGACACGCCGGGGAAAATCTTAACCACAGAGGACACAGGTCAACACAGCACAGCGACCTCCTCTGTGAACCTCTGTGCCCTCCGTGGTTCAAGCTTTTATCGCTTGCGGAGTTGGGCGGTGGATTTTGGTGAAACAGGCGGCGACTACTTTTGCGAAGGGCGGATCCCCTTGGCTTCTATGATCGACCATCGCCAATCTTCATCGGAGCCGGGGGTGATCCCGATATTTTCGCGAAACGTGGTTGTGCTGAAGGGCTTGGCCGTGGCTTTGAGGTGGTAGAGAAGGGTTACGTCGGAACGCCGCTCGACGGCGACGGGCGCGTTGTTTTGGGCGGCGGGAATCACCCGCGCACGCGCGGGCACTTGGGCGCTGTCTCCCGGCTTGCGCTCGAGGGTCAGGCCGATGGTGATTTCGCGAATATCCCAATCGGTCCCGTTGAATACTTCGAGCTGCAGACTTTCGTCCTGAATCGAACCGGGGCCGTCGAGCTTGAGCAGCTCGGTGAGCGGCAAGTCTTCGATAAGAACGGGTTTGACCAGCAGCGAACTGGCCCGGGCATTGAATGACAAACTGCAAGTTACATCGGGTGACGATATTTTCAGCGCATTGCTGGAAGGGTCGATGGAAAACACGGTCTTGTCTTGTTTGACCGGCCGTGCTTTTTTGGCGTCCTCCATGACCTGGGCCAGATTGTCGTTATCGATGACCGTACGCACGGCATCAGGCGGTTGTGGAGGCTGCTGCTGCGATTTGTTCTTGCGCAGGTTGCGCGCGAGGTCACCGAGCGAGGGAGCATCGTCTTGGGCCGACGCGGCCAACGGGAACAGCGCCGCCAACAGTGGCATAAAGACCAGCAGGCAGAGCGTAACGCGTCGCAAGCTGGGGAGTCTGGATCGCATGATTTTCGGTCGCGGAAGGGCGCATACGCGCTCAGCGCGTCCACCTATGGAGAGTGTAGGCGAGATGGAACGGAAAAGAAGTTACCGAAGGGACACGGTAGAGCTAGCACTTCCGGGGATGGGGATAGGAATGGGGCATGGACGCGCTCAAATCGAAGCGACGCGCAACGGGACGCGTCCATGCCCCTTTCACCACTCGTTCCTTACAGCAGGCCAGAGGTACGGAGACGGGCGACCGGATCGGTTACCTGCATTGGTTGACGTCTAAAAATCCAGCGCGCCACCGCAATCCCCAATGCTGCATAACACAGATGCCAGATTTTCATACAATCGCTCCCCGCGACGGACCCTTACCGGGGGAGACTGCGAAGGTCCCGTGGTGAATTAACCCTAACTCTGCTCTATCGGCAGGGCTAGCCCACGAAGGTGCTATTAATTTGTGGAAAAGCAATCCGACGTAATCAGGCACAGTAACCATTCGGTGGAGAGACGGGCGTCTCTCCCGTCCAGCCGGACGGGGACGCTCGCCTCTCCACCAGCAAGTGCTTACTGCGTGGAGTTTTCGATCCAACCGCCGCCGACGACGATGTCGCCGTCGTAGAAGACCGCGGCTTGGCCCGGGGTGATGGCGCGTTGCGGCTCGTCAAAGGTAACTCGGACTTCGTCCGGCGCGGCGGATTCCGCGGCAGGTTCGATGATGGCTGGCGCGGGTTGATGCTTGTGGCGGATCTTCACTGCGACCCGCATGGGCTGGCGCAGCTCGGCCATTGCAATCAGGTTCACGCGACGGGCGCGCAGAGTGCGCGAGTAAAGCTGCTCGTCCTTGCCGATCACCACTTGCCGCGTGTCGTTCTTGATTTGAATCACATACAGCGGCGAGCCGGTGGCTACGCCGAGTCCCTTGCGCTGTCCGACGGTGAAGTTGTGAACGCCGGCGTGCTCGCCGATCACCTTGCCATCGGTGGTGACCATCTCGCCGGCAATCATTTTGTTGGCAATCCGTGCCGGCTGCTCTCCCTGCTCGGCGAGATAGGCTTCGAGAAAACGCTTGTAGTCGCCGCCGGGGACGAAGCAGATTTCCTGCGAGTCGGGCTTTTCGGCGATCATCAGGTTGTGCTTGCGGGCCAGTTCGCGCACCTCCGGCTTGGTCATGCCGCCGAGCGGAAACAGAGTGCGGCTCAATTGCTCCTGCGTAAGGCCGAAGAGGAAGTAAGTCTGGTCTTTGGATTTGTCGGCTGGGCGCTTCAGCAGCCAGCGGTCGCGTTCCTCGTCAAAGACGACCTGGGCATAGTGGCCGGTGGCAATCTGTTCGGCGCCAATCTGCTGTGCCACAATGAGAAGCTGGTCAAACTTCAAGTGATTGTTGCATAGGCTGCAAGGGATCGGCGTGCGCCCGGCAAGATACTCTTCGACGAACGGCCGCACGACATCGCGCTCAAAGCGCTCTTCGTGATTGACCACGTAGTAGGGGATGCCGAGGGTCTCGGCCACGCGGCGAGCATCGTAGACATCATCGATCGAACAGCAGCGGCCCTGGACGGATTCGGGCATGCCTGCGTGTCCGGCGAGACGGCGCTGGTTCCAGAGTTGCATGGTCAGGCCGATGACGTTGCGCCCTTCGGCACGCAGCATGGCCGCAACGGTCGAGGAGTCGACTCCTCCCGACATGGCTACGGCGATGGTGTCTTGAGTGCTCACAACTTTTTACGTGGACGATCAGATCGGTCTATCGATATCCCGCAACGTGGCCGAATTGTCAGGACCATATGGCGCGGCATAAAGAACAGCCAATACTCGGCGGGATCCGTACCAGTTTCCTCCTCCTCGCTAAACGGCATGACCTTCAGAAAGAACCGTCGTCCAAATTCAAACGTTGTGCAACGTGCGCGCGGCTTGATTTCGACCGCAGTTAGTGGATGAGCCGCGAGCCTCGGCACGACTCTGCCAATCAATTTGCGAGGACTGTCCGAGGTCGCAAGCAGCCCATCGGGACCATCTAAGCGCCACGACGACATGCAAATCCAAAGATGCCGCGTGCCATGCCAAAATCCCCCAAACTTGACCCGTTTTCCAAATTCGAATGTCAGGAAACTCCCAAATCCCAAGGAGGCACGCCATGGCCTCTTGCCGAGGATTGGCTCGAAGCAGCGCAGTGCGGCGCTGCGTGTCGCTCTCACTGCCGCGCCTTCACTACAACATTGTATACGGGAGAAATTTCCCGGAGCCGCGACACGGTTTCTGCCACCAGTCCTAGCGCGAAGTCTATATCCTCAGCCGTATTCTGTTTCCCGAGACTGAAGCGAATACTCGCCTTCGCGCGGTCGCGGCGCAGGCCCATTGCGGTCAGCACGTGCGACGGTTCGATTGCTCCGGAAGAACACGCGGCGCCCGTCGAGACTGCCAACCCCTTCAGGTCGAGCGCGATGACCAGCGCCTCGCCTTCGATGCCATCGAAATAAATGTTAGTCGTATTCGGGACGCGGGGCGCGCCTTCGCCGTTTAGACCGGTGCCTTCGATTTTGAGCAGTTCCCTTTCCAGACGGTCACGGGCAGCGGCCATCTTTTGATCGTCCATCCGAAGATCGTCGCCGCGTTCATTGTCGCCTGTAAGTTCATTTTCGCGTTCGAAGCCAGCGCTCGCTAACTCCGCTGCCTTGCCTAAACCTACGATGCCTGGAACGTTCTCCGTCCCGGCGCGGCGCGAGCGTTCGTGGTTCCCGCCATAGAGCATGGGCTCAAGTTGAGTTCCTTTGCGGACGTAGAGCGCGCCCACACCCTGCGGCCCGTGAAACTTGTGGCCAGAGATGGTCAGCATGTCGCACCCGATTTTGTTGACATCGATCGGGACCTTGCTCGCTGCTTGCACGGCATCGGTGTGGAAGAAAATGTCGGCCTCGGCAGCAATCTTTCCAATTTCTGCGACGGGTTGCACGACGCCGGTCTCGTTGTTGGCGAACATAATGGTGATCAACTTCGTATTCGGCCGGAGCGCGCGCTTCACATCCGCCGGATCCACCAGACCGCGGCCATCCACGGGAAGATAGGTTACCTCGCACCCTGTCGTTTCACGGTTCTCGTCACGATACTTGGCCAGATGCTTGCAGGCGTTGAGTACGGCGTGATGTTCGATGGTCGAGGTAATGACGTGGTCGCCCGCGCTCGCCAAACCAAATATCGCAAGATTGTCGGCTTCCGTACCGCCGCTGGTAAATACGACCTCAGAGGCGCGGCAGCCGAGCAGTGCGGCCACGGATTCGCGCGCGCGCTCGACCGCGGCCCGCGTCTCCTGCCCCTGATGGTGGATGGACGAAGCGTTCCCAAAGCGCTCGCCAAAGTAAGGCCGCATGGCCTCCAGCACCTCGGGGAGCACCGGAGTAGTCGCGTTGTTGTCGAGATAGACCCGTCGCATCGTCCTGCTTTCTATTGTACCGATGTTGTGGCGACGTTCGGTCGAATCGGGCTTCCCGTTCGCCGTGCGAAGCCATGCGCTTGGCCTGGAAGTGCGCACGGCGTACAATTTTTATTCTGCCCTTTGCCGCTGGAGGACGTGTCGCCTTCAGCAGAATTCCCATAAATTCACGGAGAAATTCATGAAGACAAGACTGCTCATTTTAGGCCTCATGCTTGCCCTCGGGACGCCCCTGGCGCTCGCCGACGAGGGTATGTGGTTATACAACAATTTCCCCAAGGATCGCGTCGAGAAGCAATACGGCTTTCTGCCGACGCAGGAATGGCTGGACCATCTCCGCTTGTCGTCGGTGCGCTTTAACAATGGAGGCTCAGGTTCGTTCGTGTCGGCCGACGGCCTCGCATTTACCAATCATCACATCGGCGCCGACTGCATCGAGAAACTCGGCACCTCCGGCGCTGACTACATGAAGACCAGTTTTTACGCTAGGACCCGGGCCGAGGAGGCCAAGTGCCCCGATCTCGAACTGAACGTGCTAGTCGGCATCGACGATGTCAGCGCGAAGGTTAAAGCTGTTGCCCCGGCAACCATGTCCGTGGCCGCCGCTGGCCAAGCTCAGCGCTCCGCCATGAGCGCCATCGAAAAAGACTGCGCGACTGTGACCGGCCTGCGCTGCGACGTGGTCACGCTCTACTCGGGTGAGGTCTACAACCTCTACAAATACAAAAAGTACACCGATGTGCGTCTGGTGTTTGCGCCGGAATTTGACGCGGCATTTTTCGGCGGCGATCCCGACAACTTCACCTACCCACGCTATGACCTGGACATCACTTTCTTCCGCGTTTACGAGAACGACAAGCCAGTCCATCTCGACAACTATTTGCAGTGGTCGAAGGTTGGAGTCAAAGATGGCGATCTGATTTTCGTTTCCGGGCACCCCGGAGGCACGGATCGCCTCAAAACGATGGCGCAATTACAGTTTCTGAAAAACGTGGAATATCCGTCGCGTCTCGCCAACTACAAGCGGCGGCTCGCCATGCTCCAGAAGTTCAGCGCGGAGTCGGCGGAGAACGCGCGCATCGCGCAGGAAGAAATCTTCAGTTTGCAGAACTCCCAGAAAGCGATTAACGGCGAGTATGAAGGGCTGCAGGATATGGCCATGTTGGCGCAGATGAATACGGCGGAGCGCGAGCGGGAAAAGGCTTACATGGATAAACATGTGGGCGAACCCAACCCCTGGGAAGAAATTTCCAACGCTATGAAGGTGAACCGCGAAATTTGTGACCCGCTTACTTACGTCGAGCGCATGCGTGGCTTCAGCTATGTCGAGCGCGTGCGCGGGTTCAACTGGGACCTGACGGGATACGCCCGCATTCTGGTTCGTGTCGCAGAGGAAAAATCGAAGCCGAACGGCGACCGTCTGCGCGAGTACCGCGATTCTGCCCTGCCGTCGCTGGAGCAACACTTATTCAGCACGGCTCCCATCTACAAGAATCTTGAGACCGCAAATTTGGCCATCGCCCTGGCCCAAATGCAGGAAGTGTTGGGACCCGAAGATGCAGTCGTGAAGGCTTCGCTGGGCGGCAGATCGCCCGAGCAGGCTGCCAGGGCGCTGATCGCCGGTACAAAGCTGGAAGATGTGGCCCTCCGCAAGCAACTTTATGAAGGCGGTAAGGCAGCCGTGGATGCGAGTACGGATCCACTGATCGCTCTGATGCGCAAGGTGGATCCCGAGGCACGGGCGGTACTCAAGCGCTTCGACGACGAGGTGGATTCGGTGGTGCGGCGCGACGGCGCGACCATTGCGCGAGCGCGATTTGCCCAGACGGGCTTCACTCAACCTCCGGACGCGACTTTCACCCTACGCCTCAGTTACGGCATGGTGAAGGGGTATGAAGAGAATGGGAAAAAGATTCCTTATTTCACCATTTTCGGCGGCGCTTTCCAACATGCCGAGGAACACGGCGGCAAGCCTCCGTTCAATCTGCCCAACAGCTGGGTGAAGATGAAGTCGAAGCTCAATCTCGAAACGCCGCTAAATTATGTTTCCACCGCGGACATCATCGGCGGTAATTCCGGCAGTCCGACCGTGAACCGGGCGGGCGAAGCGGTCGGAATTATTTTTGACGGAAATATCCAGTCGCTGGTTTTGGACTTCTACTACGACGATCGCGAGGCCCGCGCTGTACATGTCGATTCGCGCGGCATCATCGAAGCGCTGCGGAAGATCTATGGCGCCGACGCTCTGGCAAACGAGCTGACGGGCTTGAAAGCGGCAGCCAAGGCGGCAGGGGAATAGAACCTTGACGTTGTGTGGCGATGGGGCTCCGCCCCGTTTTGGCGGGGCGAAGCCAAGCCACCACACGAGCTAGCCGCGTGCTATTCCGGCCAGATTGAGGCGGCCGTCTTGCTCAAAATCTGCTGTTGCATCTCTTCGTGAATGGGCAGAGCCTTGAATTCCTCAAGATTCCGCCTGACGTCGGGAACGCCCGGGCCTGGCCAGTCGGTGCCAAACAGTGTCTTGTGGGCGATCTCGTCGAGCCGCGGAAAATATGTCAGCAGCGTTTTGGGTGGAATGCCGCTGATGTCGAGATAGACGTTCGGGTGCCGGCGGATGAGAAAGAATGCGGTGTGCATCCAGAGTGGCCGGCCGCCGTGTGCCAGCAGGATCTTGAGCTTGGGGAAATCGACCGCAACATCGTCAAGGTAGATCGGATCGCCGTACTTATTGCGCGCGTCGGCGAAAATCGATGTCCCGGTATGAAACATGACCGGGATCCCGTTGGCCTCGGCCGCCCGGTAGATGATTTCCAGTTCCTTCACTCCGTTCAGATAATCGTTTGGAAACAGCAGTTGATGGGGCGGGTGGATCTTGATCATGCGAAGGCCGAGTCGCAGGACGTGCTCGACATCCGCCAGGATGTTGGTGGTGTGGCGCGGATGCAGGCCGCCACAGGAGATCAGGCGCTTAGGATCGTACTTCGTGTAGTTGGCGACGAACTGATTGACCTCGGACGTAAAGCCAATCACTTCTGGCGCAACGTAGTTGATCAGTGCGGCGCGGTCAACACCGCAACGGTCGAGATATTTCAGGAAGGCCTTGGGCGAGCGGCAATATTCGGCGATCTCGTCGAAATTGACGCGCTTGCGCTCCATCAGTTCAAGCGCATGCGGCTTGAACAGTTCGAGCGGCTCAATGTGAATGTGGCAGTCGGTGATCATGAATCAGTGGACAGTGTGCGGTGGACGGTGGCCAGTTTCGCCGCTGCCGCTGGCGCTGTACAGGTTTTGGTTTTGCCCGTAGCTAAAAGCCAAGAGCCAACCGACAAAGCTCACTTCAGTACAACGGCACTTTCGGATCCACTGTCCGCGCCCAACCGTCGATGCCGCCGCGCATGGATTGAACTTTTTCGTATCCCTGTTGGCGGAGCCAGTTGGTGACCGATAGCGAGCGCACGCCGTGATGGCACACCACCACGATGTAATCGTCGGGATCGAGTTCCTGGTGAGCGCGCATCGGAATGTCTCCCATGGGAATGTGCTTGGCGCCTTCGATGCGGGATGCTTCATACTCCCAAGCCTCGCGAACGTCGAGCAGGGTGAATGCTTCGCCGCGCTTTTGCAGCGACTTGACCTGGCCCGGAGAGATTTCGAAGTCCATAGTTTACGTCTTAGGTGTCAGGTCTCGGGTCTCGGGAAAAACTAGCCCATCCGCAGATCATTGGTGTCTCGCGTCATTCCCCGGCTTCGCCGCACTTCCCAGCGTAGTCAGACTGACCAGCGCGGCCAGTGCCCAGAGCGCACCGGTTGCAATTCGAGCGCCACGCACATCGGCGGACGGAATGTTGCGCCACAGGGTCAACCCACAACCGGCCACAAAATTGATAAGGAGCAATCCAAAAAATACGCGCTCGCGCAGGCAGCGCGTATCGACCGCCAGGCCAGCCAGCAACAGGATCCACACGATATAGGTCGCGGCGGTCCAGACGTCGTGCGGCCATTCATACTCGTTGCGAGTGACGTGGCTAAATGAAATCCACGCGAAGTAGGCACAGCCGAGGAAGCCCGCCACGCCCCACAATGGTGTGCGGCACATCAGGTGGCCCGAACTGTAGGGCCGCTCCGCCCCAATCGTTGTCCTGCCCTTCGCGTTCTCTATTGGCCTGTCCATTTCGGTGGTTGTTTTTCTCAAGGAAGGCAATGATACCCTCGCGCGCGTCTGCGGTCGAGACCCGTTCACCAGCTCAGGCGGGCAAGAGTGCCCGCCCTACACCAGCTAAAGGTCAATTGCTAAAGGTTGATCGCCGATTTGCGCGGCTCTTCAATGGTGGACAGCGGATCCCTCGCGCCGGTTTTTTCTTTGATCCACTTCTTTTCGTTGTGGATGATGTCGAGCAGCAGCTCTTTATCCTTCGCACTGGGCAGATTCTCTTCACAGTGCTGTTCGTAGCTGCGGTCGTCCAGCGGCTCGCCGGTCTCGCAGTGGTACTTCTGGCCTGCCCATCGTCCGATGTTGCGATTAAAGTGGATGTCGGGCGTGTAGAGCTTTTTCTCGCCTGGCTTGAGTGATGCGTTCAGCCGCTCGACCAATCCCGCAACTTCCTGACGATAGAGGTGGCGGCTGTAGTCGTTCAGGTCGTCGAGGTCGGCGGCCTCATCGTTTTGCAGTTCGTCGTACCGGCCTTTGATTCCCCACATGTAGGCCCAGTGCGCCGAAGAAGAATGATCCGTACCGAAAAGGTCGAACGAACTCGATATCCACTTATTCAGGTATTTCTGCAAAAGCCATCGCGGAACTACGCCCGCTTCGACCACGCGGCGCAGGCCGTCGTTGCCGGTGCCCATGTGGAAGGCTTCCTCGCGCAGCATGTAAGAGGTCGAGCGTCCGAGCGGCGCGAAGGACGAATACTTCAGCATCTGCAGTTGGAACTTGCCGTCGCGGTCTACGAAATCGGTGTAGGTGAAGAAGTCGAGCCAGTTATCGACGTCGACGTTGAAAGTGCCCAGCAGGCGCTTGTTTTCGAACGCCCGGCGCTCCAACATTTTCTGAGCTTCCACCTTGCCGGAAGACCCGAAGAAGTCGATGAGCAAGGCGCACATCTGCCAACCATGGCGCATCTCTTCGATCATGACGCGGGTGATGGCGCGGCGATCGTATTCCGTGGGCGCGGTTTCAAACAGGTTGCGCTGCTGCTCGACGCTGGCAAATTCGGTGTCGCCCTGGTAGACGATCATGTTCATGAGCGCGTCCCGCATTTGCTGCGTGGGGACCTGGCGCAGGTTTTCCCACTTGTTGCGGCCTTTGTAGGAACCGAACTGGATTTCTTCGGTCTCGATTGCACCGTAGAGCGTATCGAAGTGAAACGCCTCGACGTCGTCTTTGTTGACGCCGACTTCCTTGCGCCACTCGTTGAAGAGCCCGACCCAGTCACTGAAGTTTCCGATTTTTGCTACTTTGCCTGGCATAAGACCTCAAATCTTTACCACAGGGATCACAGAGGAGCACAGGGAAAAGCCACAGTGTGTCCTCTGTGTTCCCTGTGGTTCTCGCATTTGTCCTTACTTCGCCTTAAACACCGCCGGACGTTTCTCCACGTAGGCGGCCAAACCTTCTTTGGCGTCGTCGCTTTGGAACAGGATCTGCTGGTTCTCTCGCTCGACCGCTAACGCCGACTCCATCGGGATCTCCCATCCCGTCTGCACGGCCCGCTTGATGCGTCCCACCGCTTTTGCGGCTTTGTTTGGCGGGGTGAACTGGCGCGCATATTCCATGATGTTCTCCATGAAGCCATCGCGCTCGAAAATGTCGTTCACAATGCCGAAGTCCTGCGCTTCTTCGAAGGAGAACGTGTTGCCGGTGATCATCAGTTCGATGGCTTTGCTTTTCCCCACGAGGCGCGACAGACGCTGCGTTCCGCCGGTGCCGGGGAGCACTCCGAGGTTGACCTCGGGCAGGCCGATCTTGCCCGCGTCTTTGCGCGCGATGCGGAGGTCGGCTGCCATGGCGATCTCCAGCCCTCCGCCGACGCAATGGCCATTGATCGCGGCGATCACGAGCTTAGGAGTGTGCTCCAGCCGGAGCAGCATTTCATTCGCGTGCAGGCAGAAGTAATACTTGAAGGTGGGATCGACCGAGGCCAGCATCTTGATGTTCGCGCCCGCCGAGAAAAACTTGTCGCCTGCGCCCGTGAGCACGAGCACATGCACATCGTTATCCATACGAGCCCTAAGGATGGCTTCGTCGAACTGGCGATTCATTTCGTAGGTGTAGGTATTCGCCGGGGGGTCGTTCATCTCGATCACGGCCACGCCGGCGTCGGTGCGATAGTTGATGAGCTGCTTGGTGGTTTCGCCGGTGGCCGGCTGCATGGTTGTTGCCATAAAGTGCTCCTTATTGGTTTCGCGTAAATCCTTTTCAATAGTCGTTGGTCGTCAGTCGTCAGTCGTCAGCGAACTGTGTTTGCAAACGACTAACGACCATCGACTAACGACTGCTTGTTCGCGTTAACTCTTCTTGCGGGCTTGCCGCCATGCACGATGCCCCCGAGAACAATGTTGCCCATCTGCTCGGCAAGCGCCTCGGCGTTGCCGTCGACGCGCGGGTTGTACCAGGTGTAGATCCAGTTGATCATGCCGAACAGGCTCAGCGCCGCAGTGCGTGCGTTGAAATCTAGGCCGCGCCCGCGCCTGAGGTCCTCCATCAGGCTGAGGCAGATGCGGTAGTACTCGCGTTTGATGCCGGCGATCTCCGAGCCCAGGCCGTTCTTCAAAGACTCGTCTTCGTGCGAAAGCACCTTCAACCCCTGCTGATTGCTCACGAAATATTGCAGGTGATTCAGGATGAAGATGCGGATGCGCTGCTCGGGATCCGTGACATTCTCGAGGCGCGCTTTGAGCTTTTCGAGAATGGTGGTGAAGGTGTGCTTCTGAATCAGGAAGAGCAATCGCTCTTTGGACTGGAAGTAGTAGTAAAGTCCCGCCAGCGACATGCCTGTAGCGCGAGAAAGATCGCGCATGGAAGCGCCTTCGTATCCCTTGAGGCAGAAGACGTCCGTCGCGTGGTCGAGAATTTGCCCGAGGCGGCGATCGAAACGGGTCACAGGCGCGCGGCCGGCCGTCGGGCTTGGAATTTTGCTCTGACGGCGGGAAGGGCGGGTCGCGGGTAGGGTGGGCATATGTTCGAACGTTCGTTCTAATTATAGGCACCTGTGACGTGGATCACAAGCGGGTGTGATGCCTAGGACGCCAGTCCCTATCCAAATCTCAGCTCTTGATTCCCGCCATCAACTTCTCGATTTCGGCTTTCTGCTCGCCGGAGAGCGGCAAGAATGGCAGGCGCGACGGGCCTCCGTAGTAGCCATTCAGGTCCATGGCGTACTTCACGCCGGGGACGCCGAGTTCGCCAACTACGCGCTGGGCTGCGAGTTTTATACGCTCTTGCTTTTCGCGGGCGAGCGCGTTGTCTCCGTCTTTGAGCGCGGCGTAGATTTCGTAACATGCGGTGGGCGCGGGACACGCAAGCGCGAGAATGGCGCCGACCGCTCCCAATCCAAGCGACGGTTCGAGCTGGTGAGCGGCTCCGACCATGACTTGAAAGCCGACCTCTTTCTGCCGCGTTTTCAATTTTCCCACGACGGTGACGGCAGAGGATGACGGCTTCGTCGCGATCGGATTGTGGACGGGCGGGGACGCCTGCTCGAATGCCGGCGAGACGCCGGCGCTACGTGCGGGGGACGCTAGTGAGGCTACGCTTACCAATTCCCTGCTCCGCTTTTCGCTTTCAGCGACGGCGGCTTTGAGCATGCGCGGCGTTACGGCCTCGAACGTTTCGGTCACCGTGGCCTGCCTCTTTATATTGATATTGCGTGTGCCCCCGATCATGGTTTTCACTTTGTCGAGGTTGCCGCTTGATTCCTTGATAGCGACGATGTTGGGATGGCTCGCGAGTTCGATCACAACCTCGGCGGGGATGTCGTATCCGGTAGCCTGCGGGAAGTTGTAGATGACGATCGGCAGCGCGGAGCGGTCAGCGACCGTGCGATAGAAAGCGAGCAGGTTCGCGGGGAGCATCTGCCTCTTGTAGTAGTGCGGAGTGCGCACCATGGCGGCGTCATAGCCGAGTTCGGCGGCGTACTCGGTGAGCCGCAGAGTTTCATGCGCCGACTCGATGCCGGTGCCTGCGATCATGACTTTGCTGGGCGCGGCGGCGGCGAGTGCGGTCTTCAAAACGTCGCGGCGTTCCTGGTCGGAGAGCAGTATCGCCTCGCCGGTTGAACCGAGCACCACGATGCCAGCGACCGGCGTGCGCGAGTAGCGCTCTACGTTGGCTTCGAGCTTTTTGTAATAGACCTCGCCATCGGGATAGAAGGGCGTCGTGATGGGCGGGAAAATTCCGGATAAGAGCATGGGGGGCCCCAGTCGTCGGTCGTTCGTCGTTGGTCGTTTGCGACCGCGCTTCAATTATGGAGTCTGGATTGAGCGTTTGTCATCTGGAGGTCAGGCTGGGAATCCTTGGTCGCAGGCGGGATCGTGAGGACGCCTTGACGCTGGGTTGGGAGTTCGAGTAGGGGCCCTTCGACCCCGCAACATCTTCTCGCTTCGCTCGAAGATGCTGCTACGCTCAGGGTGACATTCTCATTCAGCGATGGTCTTGCAGGGATGGTCTTGCTAAGTTCGCCCCACCCGCTCCGCGTGCAGCGCCTGCAGCGCTTGCACGCGCACTTCTCCGCGCTGCAGCGCGGCGATGCCTTCAGCGGCGGCTCGGGCTGCGGAGAGCGTGGTAATGGTGGTGATTCGTCCGGTGACTGCGGCGCGGCGGATCGCTTTCTCGTCGAAGTAGGGGTCGGGACCGTGCGGCGTGTTGACGATCAACTGAATGCGGTCAGCTTTGATCAAATCCACCGCGTTGGGGCGGCCCTCTTTCACCTTGTAGACGCGCTCGACCGCCAAGCCAGCTTCTTCCAGAATGTCCGCCGTGCCGTGAGTGGCCACTAGCTTGAATCCCATGTCGACGAAGCGACGCGCGACCTCGACCACCTGCGGCTTGTCATGGTCGGTGACGCTGATGAAAACCGTGCCCTGCGCCGGCAGCTTCTGGCCAGCGGCAATTTGGGCCTTGGCGAAGGCTTCGCCGAAATTGTCGGCGACGCCCATGACTTCTCCGGTGGAGCGCATTTCGGGGCCTAGAACCGTGTCGACGCCGGGAAATTTCGACCAGGGAAAGACCGGCGATTTCACGTAGAAGCAGCGGCCCGTGTCCAGATCGGTGCCGCGTTCGATGTTCTCTGGGAGGAACTCGCGCAGCTTGCGGCCGGTCATCAGGCGCGCGGCAATCTTGGCCAGGGGTACGCCCGTAGCTTTGGAAACGAAGGGCACGGTGCGTGAGGCGCGCGGGTTCACTTCCAGCACATAGACTTTGCCATTCCCATCCGCGGTATGACTGCGGAGCTCCGCTCCGCTTGGACGGGCGGGGGAGCCCGTCCCCACATTTCCCACATTGCCTACATGCGAACCGCGCGGAATCGCGAACTGCACGTTCATCAGGCCGATCACTTTGAGAGCGCGCGCCAGCGTGAACGTGTATTCGCGCATGCGCTTGAGCAGCGGCTCGGGAATGTCGACCGCTGGCAGCACACAGGAAGAGTCGCCGGAGTGGATGCCGGCTTCCTCGATGTGCTGCATGATGCCGCCGATCACGACGTCCTCGCCGTCGGAGAGCGCGTCCACGTCGACCTCAATCGCGTCTTCCAGAAATTTATCGATGAGGACGGGGCGGTCTTGCGAATACTCGACGGCCTGCTTCATGTACTGCGTGATGGTGTCCTCATCGTAGGCGATAACCATGGCTCGCCCTCCGAGAACGTATGAAGGGCGAACCAGCACCGGAAATCCGATTTTCTTCGCGGCTTCGACTGCCTCCTCGACCGAGGCGACCATGGCTCCGGGAGCTTGCGGTATGTCGAGTTCTTCGAGAAGTTTTCCGAAACGCTTGCGGTCTTCTGCCAGATCAATCGATTCGGGCGTGGTGCCGATGATGTTGACTCCTGCAGCCTTGAGCGGCAGAGAAAGATTCAGCGGCGTCTGACCGCCGAACTGCACGATCACGCCGACCGGCGCGCCGCTGGAGGCTTCGTGCTCGCAAACGGCGAATACATCTTCGAGCGTGAGCGGCTCGAAGTAGAGGCGATCGCTGGTGTCGTAGTCGGTGGAGACCGTCTCCGGATTGCAGTTGATCATGATGGTTTCGTAGCCATCCTCGCGCAGCGCGTAGGCGGCGTGGCAGCAGCAGTAATCAAATTCGATTCCCTGCCCGATGCGGTTGGGACCGGAACCGAGAATGACGACCTTCTTTTTCGCTGTGGGCGCGGCCTCGTCTTCTTCTTCGTAGGTGGAGTAGAGGTAAGGCGTGTAGCTTTCGAACTCGGCCGCGCAGGTATCGACTCGCTTGTAGACGGGCTTGAGGTCGTGCTTCTTGCGGAAATGGCGAACCTTTTCCTGGCCGCCTTTGCCGTCCAGACGCCAGGTTCCGGCGAGCCGTCCGTCGGAGAATCCCATTCGCTTGGCTTCGCGCAGCACTTCGGTGGGGATCGATTCCATCGGATGCTTTTCCAGCTCAAGCTGCATGTCGTTAATCTCTTTGAGCTGATAGAGGAACCAGGGATCGATCGATGTCATCTTCGCGATTTGCTTAATCGTGTGCCCCTGGCGGATTGCGTATTGAACGTAGGTCAGGCGCTCGGGATGCGGGGTGACCAATCGCTGAGTGAGAATCTTGGGCTCGATTTTCTGGGAGCCGACGCGTTTGCCGGTATCGAGCGCGCGGATTCCCTTTTGCAGGGCCTCCTTGAAGGTGCGGCCGATGGCCATCACTTCGCCGACGGATTTCATCTGCGGGCCCAGCGATTCGTCGGCGCCGGGAAATTTTTCGAACTGCCACTTCGGAATCTTGACGACCACGTAGTCGAGCGTGGGCTCGAAGCAGGCCGGAGTCTTGCGTGTGATGTCGTTCGGAATTTCGTCGAGGGTATAGCCGATGGCCAGCTTGGCGGCAATTTTCGCGATGGGGAAACCGGTCGCCTTCGATGCCAGCGCGGAAGAACGCGACACGCGCGGGTTCATCTCGATCACAACCATGCGCCCGGTCGAGGGATTGACGGCGAACTGGATGTTCGATCCGCCGGTTTCGACGCCAATCTCGCGGATCACGGCAATCGCCGCATCGCGCATTACCTGGTACTCGCGGTCGGTGAGCGTCTGCGCGGGGGCGACGGTGATGGAGTCGCCGGTATGCACGCCCATGGGGTCGAAGTTTTCGATGGAGCAGATGATGATGACGTTATCTTTGGTATCGCGCATCACCTCGAGTTCGTACTCTTTCCAGCCGAGAACCGATTCTTCAATCAGGCACTCATGCACGGGCGAGAGGTCAAGGCCCCGGGCGAGGACTTCCATCAGTTCTTCGCGGTTGTAGGCGATGCCGCCGCCGGTGCCGCCGAGCGTGAACGAGGGACGAATGATGACAGGGAAGCCGATTTTGCCGGCAAATTCGATGCCGTCTTTCAGGTTGTTGACGAGCGCCGATTTCGGCACGTCGAGCCCGATGCGCTGCATGGCATCTTTGAAAAACAGGCGGTCTTCAGCTTTTTTGATGGCGCTGATTTGCGCGCCAATCAGAACAACGTTGTACTTTTCGAGCACGCCGCCGTCGGAAAGCTCTATGGCAAGGTTGAGCGCGGTCTGCCCGCCGACGGTCGGCAGAATGGCAAAGCCCGCACTGGGCGCCATCTCCCGCTCAACACGAATGATCTCTTCGAGATATTCGCGAGTAAGTGGCTCGATGTAAGTGCGGTCCGCCGACTCGGGATCGGTCATGATGGTGGCCGGGTTCGAGTTGGCCAGCACGACTTCAAAGCCCTCCGACTTGAGCGCCTTGCAAGCTTGAGTGCCGGAGTAGTCGAACTCGGCCGACTGGCCGATGACGATGGGGCCGGAGCCGAGGATCAGAATTTTCGAGATGTCAGTTCGTTTTGGCATTATGCGGTTTTAGCCTTGCGTTGAAGGGGAGCGGCGTCAGTCGCGCCGGTGCTGCCCGCTTCTACTTGAGAGTTGTCTTCCTTGTTTTCAGTATTGTCATTATTTTCAGTTTTGTCATCCCGAGCGAAGCGAGGGATCTGCAGTTCTGTCAATTCGCCCCAGCCTTCCGCCAGATCCTGCCACGCCGGATTCATAGTCTTAATCAGCGCAAGGCGCTTTACGCGAGTCCAGGCTTTAATTTGCTTCTCGCGAGCAATCGCGTTGTTCACGTACTTGAAAGTCTCGTAATAAACCAGCCGATTGATGTGGTACTTCTTTGTGAAGCCCTCGATTTCGCCCGCCTTGTGCTGCAATGCCCGATGATAGAGGTCTCCGGTCACGCCAGTGTAGAGCGTCAGTGAGCGACTGGCCATGATGTACGCGTAATAGCGTTTCTCTTCCCGCATCACTTTCAACCCTTCACCGCGCACGGCTTATTCGGAACCGAACGCTTGTAGCAGTGCCGGCCAACTACAGATCCCTCACTCCGTTCGGGATGACAATTCTTAGAGAGTTGGTCACTGGCTGCTGACCTTAAGGGCTAATACGTCATTTACTTGTTCCCGGCACCTAGATGCTCGCTCGCTTTCGAAGTCAATTCTGGGAGATCTGCACAGATTTTTCGGATGACTTCATCCTCGGGTTAACCGCGATGACATTTTTGTATCCGTCGCTACAAGCAAAGCTGTGCTTTCCCGTCACCCACAGAGGCACAGGCACACTAATCTTGTCCCAGCTGACCACGAACCAGTACTCCCCTGGCAATTGCTTTCGCAGATCAAAATTGCCGTTTGCATCGAGTTTTACTTCGCCCACAGGTTCAGCCGCCTCGCAACAAGGAATGTGCTTCGCCTTGGCGCGATATAGCGCTACTGTCGCAAGTACGACCGGGAAGTCCTTAGAGTCCGTCGAGGTAACCTGTCCGCAAAAAGGGTCAACCTCCGACCATGTCACACCCTTTTCTCGTGACTGCGCCAATTGGACAAGCAGAAATAACGCTATTGCGAACCTCGCCTTCACCGCTTGCACTCCTCCATCATCTTCACAAAATCCTTAAACAAGTAGTGCGAATCATGCGGACCCGGCGCAGCTTCCGGGTGATATTGCACCGTAAACAACGGCAAGTTCCGGTGGCGCATGCCTTCGAGCGTCTGGTCGTTTAGGTCCATGTGCGTCAACTCCACTTCACTTTGCGGCAGCGAATCGGGATCTACGGCGAAGTTATGGTTATGGGCGGTGATTTCGATCTTGCCGGTGGCCAACTGCTTTACGGGATGATTTCCGCCGTGGTGGCCGAATTTCAGCTTGAAGGTCTTGCCTCCGAGCGCTATGCCGGTGAGCTGATGTCCCAGGCAAATTCCGAAAATCGGCTGCCTTCCAATCAAGCGGCGAATGTTGTCGACCGCGTAGGTGCAGGGCTCGGGATCGCCCGGGCCGTTCGACAGAAACACTCCGTCGGGCTTCAACGCCAGCACGTCCTCCGCCGTGGTCTGCGCCGGGACTACCGTCACCTTGCAGCCTTCTCCGCGCAGCTTGCGCATGATGTTCTGCTTGATGCCGAAGTCGTAGGCGACTACGTGGAAGCGCGCCGGCTCATCTTTGACTCCGACAATTTCATCGGGCAAGTGCGAGCGCTCACCGGTCTCCCACACGTAGGTGTGGTTGGTGGAGACGACTTTGGCGAGATCCTGGCCGTCCATTTTTGGGATCGCGCACGCTTTGGCAACGAGTTTGTCGGTATCGTCTTCGAGGGTCGAGATCACGCCGCGCATCACGCCGTAGGTCCGCAGGTGGCGGACCAGCGCCCGCGTGTCAATCTCGGCGAGCACTGGGATCCTGAACTGTTCCATGAACTCGTCCGTGACCTGCTGCGAGCGCCAGTTGGAACTGACTTTCGAGAACTCGCGCACGATCAGGCCCTCGATGTACGGGCGCACCGCCTCGCTGTCTTCGGGGTTGGTGCCGTAGTTTCCGATTTCGGGGTTGGTCAGGACGACGATCTGTCCGGCGTAGGAGGGGTCGGTGAAAATTTCCTGGTAGCCGGTAATGGAAGTATTAAAAACGACTTCGCCGGAGCACTCGCCTTTAGCGCCGTAGCCTTTGCCTCGGAAGACTCTGCCGTCTTCGAGGGCAAGGATCGCTTGCATTAGAACTCCTGGGAGTGGATTTTATAGAGTCTAGCAGGATAGGGACAGATGGTGTCAGCTATTTCTCGCGCCATTAGGAAGGGCCGTCCGGGATGCCTAAAACTAGCTTGATCCGAACGCTGCTTTCGGGCGCTTCAAGAAAATGCTTGACCCTGGAACCGATTCCGGGGTTCATACTCACCAGTGAATGAGTGCTACGACCAAATCCCTCCGATCGGGGGAACTCGCTCGTTTGTCCGGCGTGAGCTCCGATACGATCCGCTACTACGAGCGGATGGGAATCCTCCCGCAATCACCGCGCACTGCATCTGGCTATCGCATGTATGGTCGGGATACGGTTGACCGTGTTCGGCTGGTGCAACGAGCACTGCAGCTTGGCTTCACGCTGTCTGAACTCTCGGAAATCCTCCAAGTGCGCGACAGCGGCGGGGTCCCTTGCCATCGTGTGCTCAACATGACCGAAGAAAAGCTGCGCGCCCTGGAACGGCAAATCCAAGAACTCCGCCGGACCCAGGGCTACATGCGAAAACTCGTTCGCCAATGGCGGGTGAAACTCGCACACACCACCCCGGGCAGTAAAGCCTTGCTACTGCACTCTCTAGCCGACAATTCCGTACCACGGGCCAAGTCCGTGGATAACTTCAGAAGGAGAAAAAAATCGTGAAGAATCTGTCTGTTGCCTCTCTAACCATTGTCCTGCTGTTCTCCCTCGGGTCAGGCAACGCGCAAGACACAAAGAAAGACGATGCCATGGAGAGCTGCCCGATGCATAAGCGGCACAGCGCTGAAAATTCTCACCATGCTGCCGTGGAGGAACATGGTGACCAGGCCATGGGCTTTGCGCACGACGCGACCACCCACCACTTCCGTATGTCCGCGAATGGTGGTGCAATCGAAGTCACAGCAAACGATCCCAACGACAAAGCCAGCACAGATGCGATCCGTTCGCACCTCTCGCATATTGCAGTCATGTTCGGAAATGGGGACTTTACCACGCCCATGTTCGTGCACGATGGCGTTCCTCCTGGCGTCACGGCCATGAAATTATTGAAAGCGAAAATCCGCTACAAGTACGAAGAGATCTCCTGTGGCGGACGCGTGCGCATCGAGTCCAGTGACCCGGTTGCCCTCGCCGCTATTCACGACTTCCTTCGTTTTCAAATTACCGAGCATCAGACCGGCGACACACTGGCGGGGGAAAATGCTCGTTGAGCAGGGATCACCTTAGCTCTTGTAACGGGGCTGACGGATCAGCGCAGCCGCCCCAGCTTCTCCATCGGCCAATATCCGAAGACGGCTTTGCCGTAGATGTAGCGTTCGTTCACAGTACCGAAGTCGCGGCTGTCGTTCGACATGGTGCGATGATCGCCGAGGACGAAGAAGCTATTCGGCGGAACCTTGACTTCCCCATAAGAACGGGCATCCGCGTAATCGCTGGGAACGTAGTCTTCGTCGAGCGCCTCGCCGTTCACGTAGACCTGGCCGTTCTCGATGCGGACGCGGTCGCCGGCAACGCCGATGACGCGCTTGATGTAACTTTTCGACGGGTCGCGCGGATAGCGGAAGACGACGATGTCGCCGCGCTGGATGGGCTCCCAGCGATAGACGAATTTGTTGACGAAAATCCGCTCCTGGTCTTCGAGGCCGGGCATCATGCTGGTGCCTTCCACCTTCACCGGCTGATAAAGAAATATAATGATGAAAGCGGAGATGACGAGCGAGACCAACAGATCGCGCGCCCAGACCGCCACCACGGGCAGCGAGTGCGCACCGGATTCTTGTTTTGCCACCGCGGTCTGCGGCTGAGGGCTCCCCACGTCGGGCATCGTGTTCACATTTTATACGCAAGCGGGCGACGGAGCGAGAGGTGGGAGGTCAGAAGTAAGAGGTCAGATTGCAGAGGTGAAGAACAAGGTCGGGTTTCACCTCTGCAATCTGACCTCTTACTTCTGACCTTGCCTGACCTTGCCAACGCGCTCCGTTCCCCGTACAACTAGACTTCTCCCATGACCGACTACTCAATTTTACCCAAGATCAATGCGACGCTCAACGGATCGAGCGCGGTGCTGCTGGTTACGGGGCGTGTGCTTATCGCGCGTGGCAAGATGGCGGCGCATCGCGCGGTGATGTTGACCGCATTGGTAACCTCTTCCTTTTTCCTCGGGTCGTATCTTTACTACCACTATCACGTGGGTTCGGTACATTTTCGCGGCACCGGGTGGACGCGGCCTCTGTACTTCACCATCTTGATTTCGCACACCACCCTGGCCGTGATCATTGTACCGATGGTGCTCATTACGCTCACCAGAGCCTTGCGCGAGCAATTTGACCGGCATCGAGCCATCGCGCGCTGGACGTTTCCGCTCTGGCTGTACGTCTCGGTGACGGGCGTGGTCGTGTACTTGATGCTATATCAGATCTTCGTATAAAAGACGGATGTTCGTTCCCTGGCTCTAAAGGGGCGTCTGAAAACGAGGAACATGTGGTATCGCTAAAGCGATACCCTGATACGAAACAAAGCGACACCCTGATACGAAGCCTATTGCATTCGAACTCCGTCGAAAACGACCTTTCCACAATCCGCGAATTCATCACATATTTCTAGTACGTGGAGCACTGCCTCCGGGTCGCCCAATTCTGCTATAGTGAGCGTCTCGAAGGTCAGCGTTCTCGAAGGAGCTTGCACTCATGAAAAGCGTAAACAAAGTCATCCTGATTGGAAACCTTGGGAAGGATCCCGAAATGAAGTTCACGCAAGGCGGCATGCCGGTCGCCAAGTTTTCCATTGCCACCAACGAGCGATTTAAGGACAAAGACGGCAACTGGCAGGACCGCACCGAGTGGCACAACATCGTCGCCTTCCAGCGCCTGGCCGAGATTATCGGCCAATATCTGAAGAAGGGCGGGAAGTGTTATATCGAGGGCAGCCTGCGCACCGGTTCGTGGGACGACAAAGAAACTGGCAAGAAGATGTACAAGACGGAGATCATCGCCAATGAACTCGTCCTGCTGAGCGGACGCGGTGAAGGCGGTGGGGGCGAGCACGCCGGCGGCTCGCGCGGAGCCTCGGCATCCGCGGGCGGCAACAACTTCGACCAGAGCGCTCCCGAGCCGGAGCACGCCCCAGCCGGCAGTTCTCCGATTACGGATGAAGACATTCCGTTCTAGGGAACCTCGGATTAAGTCCCTGCAACGCCGCTGGTGGCGCAGGCAGAATGCATAGGTCCTTCCCCTTCGACTAGCTCAGGGTCAGGATGACAAGGGGAGACAGCCGATCGCAGTTCGGCCCTACCCCTCAGGCAACATCGGTTTTCGCGACCTCGGCAATCAACTCAAGAAAAGTAAGTTGTTGTAAGCTTATCGCTTCGATGCTGAATCGCAGACCAACCCTCATCCTCATTCTAGCCTTGCTTTTCTTAGCTCTGGCTTTTTCGGTGTCCGCGCAGACAACGCAGGTGGACGGCGTCGTCCGCGATGCGAGCGGTGCCGCGATTGCAATGGCGACGGTCAACCTGCGAAGCGATTCCTTTCACGCGACGACTGAAACGGATCACGTTGGGCGGTTCTCGATTCCCCATGTGCCGGGCACGACAGGAACGGTCGAAGTGAGCGCAGCGGGATTCACCGTCCTACGCCAATCCTGGAAGGTGGAAGCGAACCAGACTGCCCACCCGGAGATCACGCCCCTGGAAGTCGTCCACTTGGAAATCGTCTTACAACCTTCATCCGCGAACGAGCAACTCACGGTCTTAGCGGCCCGCACCGAGGTTCGCCTCTCGGAAACCCCGGGCAGCACGGTTCTGCTTTCTACTCCCGATATTGCCGCCACTCCTGCCCTACGAGTCGACGACATGCTCCGGCAGGTTCCCGGCTTTTCGCTCTATCGGCGCTCCGACAGCCGCTTCGCGGTTGCCTCTAATCAAGGCGTCTCGCTGCGCGGACTGGGCGGCACGGCCGCCAGCCGCGCTCTGGTTCTCGAAGACGGATTGCCTCAAGTCGATGCCTTCGGCGGCTGGGTCTACTGGGATCGCATTCCACGAGAAGCGCTCTCGACGGTCGAGGTGTTCCGCGGCGGCGCTTCGAATCTCTACGGCAGCGACGCGCTCGGCGGAGTCGTGCAGTTCGTCACGCGCCAGCCGCAGGCTCCGGCGATCAATCTGGAGACCTCCTACGGCAACGAGCGCACTCCCGATCTTTCCTTCTGGACTGGAACGCGCGTGGGCCCGTGGGACGTCTCACTCGCGTCGGAGATGTTCCGCAGCGACGGCTTCGTGGTGATACCCAGTTACCTTCGTGGCAGCATCGATACGCCCGCCAATTCTGAAGACGCGACGGTCGACCTGAACCTCGGCCACAAGCTCGGCGACCAGGGAAGAATCTTCGCGCGCGGCAATTTCTTCACCGAGTTCCGGCACAATGGCACGCCCCTCCAAACCAACGATACGCGCACAGGCGAAGGCGCCTTCGGCCTCGACCAGCACTTCGGCAGCGATGACTCGCTGACCTTGCGCGCCTACGAACTGGTACAGGGCTTCAACGAGACGTTTTCCGCCGTGGCCGCCGATCGCGACAGCGAATCGCTGACCGACCTTCAGCACGTCCCCGAACAGGTCGGCGGTGGCGGTGTGCAGTGGACGCACCTGCTTGGCAAGAGCCAGACGCTGATCGCGGGCATGGATCTCATGGAAGTCATCGGCGCCAGCGACCAGCAATCCTATTCGTCGGGCACGCACACCCGTAACACTGCGGCCGGAGGGCGGCAGCGCAATCTGGGGTGGTTCGGCGAAGATATTCTGCGCTTGCGCCAAAAGTGGACCATCATTCTGGCCGGGCGGTTTGACGACTGGAGCAATTTCAACGACAGCTCAATCTGCACACCGGTTTCCGGCACGTGCAAGTCACCCAGCACGCTTTTTCCGTCCCGCAATGCGACGGCTTTTGACCCCCGCCTCTCGGTGCTGCGAGCGCTGAACAGTCACGTCTCGCTCACCGGTTCTATCTACCGCGCCTTTCGCGCGCCCACTCTGAATGAGCTCTACCGCCCGTTCCGAGTGGGCGATATTCAGACCAACAACAATCCTAACCTCAACGCTGAGCGTATGACCGGCGCGGAAGCTGGAGTCAACGTCACGGAATGGGACAGCAAGCTCAATTTGCGCGGAACTTTTTTCTGGAGCGACATCGTTGATCCCGTCCAGAACGTCACCCTTAGCCAGACTTCATCGTTGATTACCCGGGAAAAAGAAAACCTCGGCCGCATACGTTCGCGCGGCGTCGAGATCGATGGAGTGGTGCACGTCAACCGCGACATTCAGATTTCCGCGGGCTACGAATTCACCGCGGCCACAGTCGTGAGTTATCCTTCGCCTCCCTTAGTCTCGCTGGTGGGCCTGGAGGTGGCGCAAGTTCCGCGCAATGTCTTCACCTGGGAAGCTCGCTACTGGAATCCTTCGCGGCTTCTGCTCAGTCTGCAGGGACGTTTCGTGGGCCAGCAATTCGATGACGACCAGAACCAGTTTCCCCTGGATCGCTTCTACACCATGGACCTGCAAGTGGGTCGCACGCTCACACGGCACCTCGAAGTATTTGCCGCTGCCGAAAATCTGCTCGATCAGCGTTACCAGGTGGCGCGTACACCCATCGTCAATATAGGCCCGCCCATCCTGTACCGGGTTGGACTTCGTCTGAACTTTCCCGCGGAACGGTAGCCCAAGGGGCTGACACCGGCCCGCGATCGAGTTTTTGCGTTTCTGTTTTTGCGTTTTCCGCTGCGTCGCTCGAACCTGCCCAGCATCTAAGACAGCACGAGGAGGCCTATGCTCGCAGACCGAAAATGCGTCCCCTGCCGCGGCGGTATACCACCGCTGAAGGGAAAGAAACTTACGGAGATTCATCAGCAACTGGAGGAACCTGGGCGGTGGAACATCGTCGAGGAACATCACCTCGTGCGCACCTATAAGTTCCCCGATTTCCTGTCGGCCCTCGCCTTTGTGAATCGAGTTGGCGAATTGGCCGAGGAGCAGGGCCATCATCCCGACATTTTGCTGGGATGGGGCAAGGTCGAGATCACAACCTGGACGCACGCGGTGGATGGGCTGACCGAGTCGGATTTCATCCTGGCAGCGAAGATTGACCGGCTCGTGTGAATCGGGCGATCGGGTCATCGGGTGATCGGGCCATCTGGAACCCATGGACTCTAGATCACCCGATTCTCCGCTCGCCGGATCGACAAGCCCCACAGCGCCGCCGGAATCAGCATCAACATGCCCGCGATGCTGGCCACGTTACGCGCGGCGAAACCCCAATCCACGAAGCGTCCGGCAAGATACGCCCCCGCGGCGATGGTGAACATGCAGAGGCCGAGGTCGGCGGCGAAAACGCGCCCGCGAAACTTGTCGTCGCTTTGTAGGTGCAACAGAGTCGTCGAGAACACCCACACGATCGACCCTCCAGAGTGCGCCAGCATCACGCACAAACAGGCCTGCCAGAGATGCCCTGACACACCCACCAGCGTGTAGCCGGCGGCCGCTGCGAGGTATCCCCAGAAGATCGCGACTTCCAGGCGATGTTTCCAGTGTCCCGCCCACGGAGCGGTCAGGAGTGGCCCGAGCAGCGCGCCCAGTCCGCGGGCGCCGAGCAGCAGGCTCATCCCGAGAAACGCGCCGCGTTCGGGCGCCATGCCGTGCCAGCGGACAGCGAATTCTTTTTGTCCCATCACCGTGAAGAGCACCCAGCCCGGCCCGATGATCAGGAGTCCGAACTTGACAAAAATTGTCGAACGCAAACGAACATGCGCCCGCACGTAGCGAATCCCGGCGAAGATCGGCGAAAAATCCACCAACTCTCGCGCCTCGAACCGGCGGCCGCCTTCGGCGTGGGGCTCGGCGAAACGCATCCCCCAGATCAACGCGGCTGAAACTACGAACGACAGTGCATTCAGCAGGAAGACGGCATCGCGGCCAAGCAGCGCCGCGACCACGCCTCCCAGGGTCGCGCCTACCATGAGATTGACGCTCCAGGTGGAGGAGGAGAGCGTGTTCGCCAATACCACGTCTTCCCTCTCCACAATGTTCGGGATCACGGCGTTGCGCGCCGGTTCAAAAAATGCGGCCAGCAAGGTTTCGGCCGTCAGCAGCGGATAGACCAGCCACACCATTTCTTTCGAGCGAATCAGCAGCATGCAGAGGACGATCAAGGTGCGTCCAATATCCGAGGCGATCATTACGCGCTTGCGCCGCAGCCGATCGTTCACCACGCCCGCCGTCGGCCCGATCACCGTTTGCGGCAGAACTTGCAGCACCAGCGCCAGCGCCACCGATCCAGCGCGTCCGGTGAGTTGCAGCAGCAGGTTGTAGATGGCCAGCGTGTAAAACCAGTCGCCGATTTCGCTGACGACTTGCGCGCTCCACAAGCGGCGAAAATTCCGGTTGCCGCCCAGCAGGCGCGCGTACGACGCAAACGACACGCGGCTAACTTCTATTTCGGGAGCAGGTTCCATGCAGGCGTGAGATCAGAATTTTACAGCTTGGCCACCAATTCCAGAAAGTATTGGTGAATGCGGGGATCGTCGCTCAACTCCGGATGGAACGTCGCCGCCAGCGTCTTGCCCTTGCGCACCAGCACCGGAACTTTGTCCTTGCCTTCGGTCGCGATCACTTCGACGCCTTCACCCACGCGTTCGATCTTCGGTGCGCGGATGAACACCATTTCGATGGGCTCGTCAAGAAATCGGCCTTCGCGGATGGAGCTGTCGATCTGGCGTCCGTAAGCATTGCGGCGCACGGTGATGTCGAGCGCGCCCAGGCCGGCCTGCTTCGGATTCTCCACTTCTGTCGCGAGCAGGATGCATCCTGCACATGTGCCGAAGGTCGGCTTGGCGTGCACGAAATCCCGCAGCTTGGCGAATCCGTCTTCACCGAGCAACTTGAGGAACGTGCTTGACTCGCCTCCAGGGATGATGAGGCCGTCGAGGTCATTCAGTTGCTCGGGCTTCTTCACGAGCACAACTTCCGCGCCGAGTTCTTCCAGACGGCGGCGGTGCGCGTCGAAATCGCCTTGGAGTGCGAGGACTCCGATTTTCATGGTTGAAGCCGGTCGTTAGTCGTTGGTGGTCGGCCAAGAACGATGTGAGCTGATTCTATACGACGGCTTGTGGCGATTCTTGTCGGCAGTGGATGCGGAGAATCGCTCGATCGACCGGTTCGGCGTTGAGGGGATTCAAGCTCGGGGTCGGAGGGCTCTTGTTTACTGTTGGGTTATTAACCCGTGTTTACTACTACCCCCCCTCCCCCCTAATATTTAGAATCAGAGGGTTAGGCTGTGGAAAACTTTCAAAATCTAGAGCGCAAAGGAGTTATATGGAAAATATTCCGGAATAAGGAGTTAGGTCCAGAATCCTCCGTTTCGTCCCGATTTGGGCTGGATTCGGGCGCCTCGGTCGGATCAAGAATAGTTTGTCAAAGAGTAACTATGTGCCTTTTGCGAGATGCATCTTGGCCGTCTCTAGAGACGGAGACACTACCCGCCGCAACATTCTTTGTGGATTATTGCATTGGGCGAGCTGAACGTCTGTGAGGGGGATCACCGGTTGATTGTGATAAATAAGGACGGCGCATCGCTGGGTACACGGAAAATCCCGAGCCCGATGAGGTCGTGGAGTCCACGTTTCGAAAACCGCGAAACGTGGGACATCCCCGGATTGAGATTATTTCGGAAAGTGGATTGTTGGTGGGGCGACGCGCCCCAAAACACGAATGGCCCCGCGGAGGCGGGACCATCGAGAAAAACCGTAGTGTAGGGCACTCTGTCGAATTCAGTATCGGTGAACGACGCGCTAGAGCCAAGTTACTTGAGGAGATATCTCTGCCTTCTCTCCTCAAATGGGACTTCTCCTCTACCGCTGGGAGAATGGACCCGGCGGGTAAGAATTCAGAAATTTGTGGGGGGTGCCCCCCCTACCCCAAAATGAGTTAAGTTGATGATAGTAAGGTAGTTATAGGCAAAGTATTCAAACAATAGGACTTAGCATTGAATTTTGCTGTTTGGCGTGCACTTGCGGGTGTGCTGACCGGGGCCATATGTTGTCAAATAGCGGTGAAAAGTTTGCGGCCGGAAATGCGTTCGTCTCTGGAGACTGGCGCAGTTCTCGATGGTGCACTGTCGAGGTATCTTCGCCCCGATTGGGGAGCAAGTCTGTGATGAGCGTACGAGAAAAATGTGATGAAAAAAGTTGGGAGGAACGCAGTGGTTGGGGCGTCGGAGCAGTGACGCGGAGCGGTGACGCGGCGCACTGCCCGATGGTGACGAAAGAGGAAAGCCCATCGGTGCCGATCACCCTCCACCCAGGTTAGCGTCCAAAGAACGGACGCGAACCTGGGGCACCGGGCGGATCCATCTGACCCAAAGGAGCGGGGAGGTGCTAAGTGCTGGACGGATTTTCAATGTCGACCGCGGGTTTTTGAGCTCCAGATCGCCGATTTGAGTAGGATCGAGCACATCCCGTCCAGTAAGTAGGTTACGCGGCCCATGGGGACAGGAGCGAAGTTTGGTACCCCTAGGTATGGGCTCAGGGAGGGCCCACCGCCCCTTTCGGTTTCCTGCTGGTCATTTCCTGGAGCCGTGTGCGCAATTTATCCTTCAGGTCGGTAACGTTCTTATACTCGGGACAGTTGTGTACGAGGATGTCGAAATGCAGCTTAGTCCCCTTCTTCCGGTAGAGAATCGGACGCTTTTCCAAGGCGTGAGCATAACCGAGTTCATAGTAAACGCTCGGCCTTTCCCCAGTGAGATCCGCAATCAGGAATTCGGACGTTGCGATTTCATCAAGTATTCGCTGCGTGGCGACGTCAGAGTGCTCGATCTCGTCAGAACGAACTGCGACGATAGCAAACTCCTTGAAAACCTCCTTTATGCTGTTCTTAACATCTTCCAACTCTCCGTTTGCTTCGTCGATCTGCATTATGATGAACGCAGTATTCGGTCTGTACTTTCTCACGCCTGCGACTTGAGACGCGACGATCGCGCTCGCGATATTATCCGGGCCAGGCGCGATCATGTCTAACTTCTCTTCTATATTTTGAGCGCTATCAAGGAACTCTCTCTCGCAGTTTCCGAGGTCTGAGTCCCTTTCTTCCTGCGATGCGGGCATCATGCCGCGAAATTGATCTTCGTCCGAAATCACATAAGGCTCGTGATATTCGTATTTCTTAAGAGAAATGGCCGCCGACATTTGTCGCAGTAATCTACGGATTGCCGCCTCGTCGGTCTGCTCCAACACCGCACTACTTTTTGCGGCTGCGAGCAATTGGGTTCCAAAAGCAGTCAGCCTCTGTCGCAGCTTCTGCGCCGCTATTTTGTCTTCCTCGGTGAGGGCGCTGCTGTATCGCGTATAGCCGTGGGATTTTTCGAGAGTAGCGTAGACTTGGGCGAAATACACTTCGACGATCTCGCAAATCGCGCGAAGTTCTAACCGCAGTTTCTCGGTCAGCGATAGTTCAGTGTCCACGAGTTCTACCTGAGGTCGATCTGCTTTACCAGCCGCGCGTTTGCAGCAGGTGGGCTTCATCGAGCGAGGACACGGCCAGCCCCTTCATGGCGCCTGCCAGATCCTCGCTGACTTCTAGTAACACTTTAGGGTCTTTGAAGTGCGTTGCTGCCTGCACAATCGCTTTCGCGCGCTTCTCGGCTTCCACGGGGTCGGCGAATTCGGTTGAGTTCTTCATGAAGATGCCTGAGCCTACGAATACTGCCTCGGCTCCTAGTTGCATCACTAGCGAGGCGTCGGCTGGAGTGGCGATTCCTCCGGCGGAAAAATTGGGGACTGGCAGCTTGCCGTCTCGCGCCACCATCTTCACCAGTTCGTAGGGCGCCCCGTGTTCTTTGGCTTTCGCATAGAGTTCTTCTTCTCCGAGCACGGTTAGGATCCTCATCTCCAGTACAATCTGGCGAATGTGGCGGACGGCGTGCACTACGTCTCCGGTGCCAGCTTCGCCCTTGGTGCGAATCATGGCCGCGCCTTCGGCTATGCGCCGCAAAGCTTCGCCCAGATTGCGGGCACCGCACACGAACGGAACCGTGAACGCATGCTTGTCAACGTGATGCGCTTCGTCGGCCGGGGTGAGCACTTCGGACTCGTCAATGTAATCTACGCCCAACTCCTGCAATATTTGTGCCTCGGCAAAGTGGCCGATGCGGCACTTGGCCATGACGGGAATATCGACCACCGCCATGATTTCGCGAATCTTTTTCGGCGAGGCCATGCGCGCCACTCCGCCTTCGGCGCGGATCTGCGCCGGAACGCGCTCCAGCGCCATCACTGCGACCGCGCCGGCTCGCTCGGCGATCTCTGCCTGTTTCGCGTCGGTGACGTCCATGATGACGCCGCCCTTGAGCATTTCGGCGAGGCCGGTCTTTAAGCGAAGGCTGGTGGTGTTGTGTCCGTTGTTTTGCGACATGGGGCTACTCTCTTCCTGGTCTTCATTTCAATTTTACAGCGCGTCGATGATTCGCGGTACCCCCAGCAAGTTATAGCCAGCCCAGAGCTGCTGTGGCCGCTGACAACTGCCGAGCTGCGCTCGGCTTGGACGGGGCAGAGCCCGTCACCACACGAGCATTAGCGGTCCACAAATCTCGCGAACATTCTGTGCGGATCGATGGCTATGAACAAGCCTTGACTGCGGGCCAGCACTTCCCCTTTTTCGTTCAGGATCTCGGCCATATTGATGTGCTTCCGGCCCTCCACTTTCACCTCGCGCGATTCCACGCGCAGCGGCTTTTTCAGCGGCACCGGCTTCAGGTAGTTCACGGTCATCTCGGAAGTCACCGCCACCACGTGACGCAGCTTGTTCACCTTGCCCATGGCTTCGTCGAGGATGGTCGCGATAATGCCGCCGTGGCAGTGTCCCGGCGGTCCGGTGTAGCGCTTGCCCAAGCGGAAGCGGCAGACGAAGCAGTCGCGGTCTTCGTCGTAGGTGAAGCGCAGCCGCATGCCGTCAGGGTTGTGCTTGCCGCAGACGAAGCAGTAGTTCTTCTGCAGTTTTATGAAGCGCGTGTTGTGTCCAGCTTCGGAGTGTCCAGCTTCGTGCTTCTTACCTTCGTGCTTCTTACCTTCGTGCTTCTTACCAGGCATCGAAAGATTCTATCGCGAACTGGCATCGGGACTGTGTATCATGTCGAGCGGATTCTCGAGTGCCAAGGAGGTCCCCATGTCTCCCGCCCTAATGTCTTCCGCAACCAAGACAAACCGCTACTCGGTTCATCCCAGCGTGGCCATGGTTCAGAAGTGGGTCGAGGAACTGACCGGGAAAACTGGGCGGTCGCTCGAACAGTGGGTCGCTCTCACTAAGGATTCCGGCCCACCGACGGAGAAAGAACGCCGCGAGTGGTTGAAGAAAGAACATAAGCTGGGCACTAACTCCGCGTCGTGGATCGCGGAGCGCGCCAGCGGTAAAGGCACGGAGGTGTTTGACTCTCCGGAGGCTTACCTGAAAACCGCCGCCGAATGGGTGGAAGCGCAGTACTCCGGTCCGCGCGCTGCGCTGCGTCCGCTGTATGAGCGGTTGCTGACGCTCGGGTTTTCCCTCGGCAAGGACGTCAAGGCTTCGCCTTGCAAGACGATGGTGCCTTTCTATCGCAATCACGTGTTCGCGCAGATCAAGCCGTCGACGAATACGCGAATTGATCTTGGATTCGCTTTGGGCAATATGAAGACTCCCAAACGCCTGATCGATACTGGCGGCTTCGAAAAGAAAGACCGCATCACGCGACGGATTGAGGTCAGGTCTAAGGACGATATTGACGACGAGCTGAAGCGGTGGTTGCAGAAGGCGTACGAGATGGATGCGTAGCTCGTGGAGGGACGGGCGTCCCGCCCGTCCTTCAGACACAAATTGAAGTTGACATTCTGACAGGGAGGGTGCGCATGGAAGCTATAACTATGGAGGGGACTGTGAATGCTCCGATTGATCGTGTTTGGCGTGCGTGGACTGATCCCGAACAACTTTGCCCATGGTTTGCCCTGAGAGCTAACGTTGTGCCGAAACGGGGTGAGCCGTATGAGCTCTTTTGGGACCTCGCTCATCCCGAGCGCCAGAGCACGCTGGGATGCCGAATTACTTTCATTCAGCCGCAGCGATGGCTTGGGTTCACATGGCGGGGCCCGAGTATGTACGACGACCTAATGAACGAAAATGCGGTGCCGCCTCCACCTCCCACGCACGTAGAGGTGAGCTTCGCGACCAATGGCGAGCGGACGACCGTCCGGGTGAGCCACACCGGCTGGCTAGAGGGCGAAAGATGGGCCGAGGCACGCGTATGGCACGTTCACGCCTGGAAGGCCGTGTTCCAGAATCTCGCCGCGTTTGCTGACGGGCGAAGATTACCGGTTGATTGGTCGGCACCAGCTGCGCAGGGTTGAGCTTTGCCTTCCTCTACGCAACCTTGGACGGGCCAGAGGCCCGTCACCACGCGAGCACTCCCTAGTCGTAGTACTCCAGCCCCAAGTGCGTTATCAGCTCTTCGCCCTTCAGGTGCCGCAACGTGTTCTTCAGCTTCATTAGTTGGATGAACAGATCGTGCTCGGGATATAGGCCGGGCGCGGTCATCGGGGACTTGAAGTAGAAGCTTAGCCATTCCTGGATACCCAGGCGGCGTAGCTCCGGCGTGCGCTGCGCGAGATCGAGGAAGAGCACCAGGTCGAGCACGATGGGCGCGGCCAGAATCGAGTCGCGGCACAGGAAGTCTACCTTGATCTGCATCGGATAGCCGAGCCAGCCGAAAATGTCGATGTTGTCCCAGCCTTCTTTGTTGTCGCCGCGCGGCGGGTAATAGTTGATGCGAACTTTGTGGAAAATATTGCCGTAGAGCTCGGGATACAAGGCCGGCTGCAGAATGTGCTCCAGCGCTCCCAGTTTCGATTCCTCCTTGGTCTTGAACGACCCGGGATCGTCGAGCACTTCGCCGTCGCGGTTGCCCAGGATGTTGGTCGAATACCATCCGCTCACCCCGAGCAGACGCGCCTTGAAGGCAGGGGCCAGCACAGTCTTCAGCAGAGTCTGGCCAGTCTTGTAATCCTTGCCGCAGATGGGAACTTCGCGCGCACGCGCGAGTTCGAGCATCGCCGGCACGTCCACGGTCAGGTTTGGTGCGCCATTGGCGAAGGGCACGCCCTCCATGAGCGAGGCGTAGGCGTACACCATCGACGGGGCGATGTTTTCGTCGTTCTCTTTCATCCCTTTTTCGAGCGCCTCCACGCTTTGGTGGGCGGCGCTGGGCTCAATGAAGGTCTCCGTCGAAGCGCACCAGATGGTGATCAGCCGGCTGGCGCCGCTCGACTTCTTGAAGTCGCGGATATCCTGGCGAAGTTGCTCGGCCAGGTCCAGCTTGTTCTTCCCCTTCTTCACGTTCGGTCCGTCGAGCTTCTTGACGTAGTTGTGATCGAACACAGCCTTCATGGGCTGGATGGCGCTTAGCCGCCCCTTCACTTTATCGAGCAGGTCGCGCTCCAGCACGCCGGCGTTGCAGGCGGCAGCGTACATGTTGTCTTCGAAAATATCCCAGCCGGTGAAGACCAGATCATTGAGTCCGGCGAGCGGAACGAATTCCTTGACCTTCGGCGAGCGGCCATCGGTGCGCTTCCCCAGACGGATCGTCCCCATCTGCGTGAGCGAGCCGATGGGGTGGGCGATTCCCTTGCGCACGGCTTCCACGCCCGCTACAAATGTCGTCGCGACTGCGCCCATGCCCGGGATCATCACGCCAAGTTTGCCCTTGGCTGGCTCGATCGCACCGTCGTGGCCGGCACCTCTGGGTGCTTCGGTTGAAGACCCGAGGGACTTAACCTCGACGCTCGCCACCTTCTCTGCCTTCTTCATTGCGGTCTTCACTGCTGCTGTAGGGGACTTTTTCACCTTCGCCATATTTTGGCTGCTTCCTTGTCGGAACCATGGGATGTGTGCAAACCGATTATGTTCTCTCAGCCGGTGAGCTTTTTGCAAACCCGCTCGCCTGAATCACCGGGAAAACCACTTTAACGGCACCTACAACGCATCGGGCGGTGTTGGCGAAGGGCGCCGGTGAGTTTTCACGCAAAAATCTCGCCCGTCGGTGTGACCTTGATGGAATGAATTCCCGCAGCAAAGCCGTCGAGGAGGAGGTTGTGGTGCTCAATGATCTGCGAGGCCGTTAGAACCGGAGTATCGCGCGTGAGATGCGCGTCGGCTACCAACGTCACATCGTAGCCCAGCGTAACTGCACGGCGGCAAGTGGTATCGATGCAGTATTCGGTCATGCCCCCGGCAATAATGAGATGGCTGATTTTGCGCGCCTGAAGTTCTTCTGCGAGTCTCGTTTCGAAGAAAGAGTCCGATGCCTTCTTTCGGATGACGGGCTCTCCACGCAGCGGAGGAATCGACGGATGTATTGCCCACGCCGCGGTCTCTGCTTCGATGGGATGTCCCTTGGGACCGTCGTGCTGGATGAACACGACGGGTATTCCAGAGGAGCGCGCCTTGCTCAGCAGAACCGTGATATTCAACAAAACACGATCCTGCAGTTCCGGCGGCATCAGCCTCACCAGACCAACCTGAACGTCGATTATCACGAGCGCGGATTTCAGTCAGCCCCTCTCCTTCTCTAGCCACACCTGCCAAAAGAAAAGCAATTGTACTGCGACGATCCTCTTGCAAGCTGTCGGTCGGCTGACACAAAAACATCGAGCCGGCCCCGTGTGGGGCCGGCTCGAAATGGTTAAAGGATCAGATCGCCGCCTGTCAATGCTTACTGCACCGCAAAGATCAGGTCGTCGTGATCGTTGTATGAGCCCGTGGTGCACGAAGACGCTCTTCCCAGATAGCGGAATTGCGCACGGACAGCTTGCAGGCTGCCGGTGGGAAGAGTGAACGTGGCCGACAAGCTCTGCGCTCCAGCCTTCGTAGGCTTAATCGTCTTGATGAAAACCCACGAGGGGCTGTTGGCGTTGGCCGCATAGTACAGGTCGAGAGAGTCCGAGGTATAGCCGCTCCAGGCCCAAACCGTTGCCGTCACCGTTGCCGTGGTGGCGTGCGTTAGCGGGCCACCGCTGGTGGAAGTAACTACGATACGGTCGTTGGACTCGTCGGAATGGAAGGTTCCGGCGGTGCCATCGGCGCAGGAATTGTTGATGGTGTTCGGTTGATTGGGTTCCGCGCCGCCCGACATACGATCGCGTCCCAGCAGCAGCGACGGACCGGAGTCACACGAGGTACCGACGGTCGCGCACTCCGGAGCCTTGAGCGTGGAATTGTAGACCGCGGTTTGCGCTCCCGAGGACGAATTTACCGTCAAGGCGATGGTCGCGCTGTGGTTGAGTGAGCCGGAAGTTCCGGTCACGGTTACCGTAGCGGTTCGGAGGGTCGCCGTGGCGGAAGCGGTTAGCGTTAGCACCGACGTCGTGGTGCCATTCGCTGGCGGCGTCACCGGGTTGGTCGAGAACGCCGCCGTCACACCCGTGGGCAGGCCGGTAGCGGTCAGCGTGGTTGCAGAACTGAAACTGTTCTGGCTGGTGATGGTGATGGTGCTGGTTCCGTTGCTGCCTTGAGTTACGGTTAGAGACGCGGGCGAGGCGCCGATGGTGAAGTTTGGCGTCGCCGCAGCGTTCACCGTGAGGGCTAGCGTAGTAGTTGCCTCCAGGCTGTTGGAGGTTCCGGTGATGGTCACCGTCGCCGTTCCAGTCGTGGCCGTGGCGCTCGCGGTCAGAGTGAGCAGGCTGGTCCCGGTGGTGGGGTTAGTGCCGAACACTGCGCTTACACCGCTGGGCAAGCCGGACGCGGCAAGAGTTACGCTGCCGCTAAATCCGTTCACGTCGGTCACGGTGATGGTGCTGGTGCCGCCGGAGCCGCCTTGGGTGATCGTCAGACTGCTGGGCGAATCGGAGAGCGTGAAGCTTGGCGTCGCAGCCCCAGTGAGGGTATTGATCAGGGTCGGTCCGTTCGGGCTTCCCCATCCCGTCACCATATCGTAGCCAGTTACTGCGGGGTAGCCGTTACTCCCGCTGGTGATGTCGTGGAAGTTGCTGTCGTAGCTGGCACCGAAGCCGATCGGGTAGATTAGCGGGTTGAGATAGCCCAGAGTCGTGCTGTGATTGGTCACGTTCTGCTGATTGGCCAGAGCGAGATAGCCAGCCCAACGCGGCGCCGCATAGCTGGTGCCGCCGTATTCGTTGTAGTAACAGGTTCCGTCGTCGCACAGGATGTTGTCGAAATTGGCTTCCGCGGCCACGTCGGGCAGGTCGCGTATGGTCGAAGAAGCCCCATTGGATGCGTTGGCCACGCCTACCTGCCAGCTCGGAATCGCGAAGCCGTTGTCAGCGGGACCGCCGCTGCTGTCGGACCATGCTGTTTCCGATTCCCATGGGCCACCCGCGCCATTCGTGGTCAAGTCGGTTCCTCCAACCGCCACGACGTAGACGCTTTCCGCCGGATAGCTGTAGTCGGTATTGTTGTTCCCCGTGTATTTTCCAGAGTCTCCGGAAGCAACGAAAAGATTCTGGCCCTGCGCTTCAAACTCCTGGAAGATGGGATCGTCGTCGGAAGGGTCATCCGGAGCCCAGCCCCAGGAGCAGCTCAGCTGCTTGGAAATGTTGTCGGTGGCCATTTGGTTGAATATGTCCACGTCACCCACACCGATAGAAGAACTGAGGGGCGCAATATAGACGCGGACCGAGGTGAGGCCGGGAGCCATGCCAATGGGCTGCGCGATGTCAATTGCCTGTTCGCCATCGTCGCCGTCCGAACCCGCGCTGGCGCCGTCCACCAGCACGTTGGTGATGGTGACGGTGTACGACTCTCCGCCCATGTCCGAATTGACATCGGCGAGTTCGTAGCCGTCAAATTCCAGCAGACCGACGGACTGGCCGGTGCCGGTGAGGGAGCCGGAGCCGTAATAGGCTGCGCGCATGTCGGAGGGGCGGTAGGCGCCCTGGGGGCCGGAGCCGGTGGCGTTGCTGTGTACTGCCGGCGCCACGGTCTGAGAGCGTTTCTTTAGCATGGGACGGGGTATGGAGTAGTTATTCAGACCGGCGATACGATACACGGGCACGTTCAGATCGAGCGAGGGCTCACGATCCGGCGAAAAAAACGTCCGGTTTTCGGTCGGATGCCGATAGACCGTCATCACCACATGAAAAGCCTTTTCGATTTGCGCCACCGAGCCGTTGATATCCACGACTAGGCGATTCGGAGGCGTATCGGTGACGGTAAAACCATTGGCTTTGGCGAAATTGACCACGGCTTGGTAGTCCTGCGCGGTGGGGCCGAACTGTTCGGTGAACTGGGCGACGGTGAGAAAATCGCCGTAGTCGGGGCTGGTTGGGTCATTGAGCCGGCCCAACAAGGCGGTCAGTTCGGATTGGTTGCGCAGCGGCAACATGATGGCAAGGTTCATGCGCTCGGTGGGTGGAAGAAAACCCACCGGCGCGGCCTGCCCGGTGGCAACTGCGGGGCGAACATGATTGTGCAATGCCTGTAGTGCTTGCTGCGCTTGTCCCGGGATGGTGAACAACAAAAACGCCGCCGCGCAGACGAGGGCAGCCAGAGGGCGGCTACTTTCTCTCATGTTCCTATCCTCTCGACTCTCGAGATTTCACAACGTGGGGGAAGTCTTGGACCCTAGCTATCGCGACCAAGAACCACAGCATTTTAACGCACATTGAGTGTTTTATCTAAGTATTTCGGACCGGCGCACAGTCGACCACCTTCGGGGCACTCGTTTGGCGAAGACATCGTTTTGGTAAGAACAAAAAGGCATTCTAAGTCGCAAGAAGAGCACACAATATGCAGGAACATGCACATGTGCAGCAGCCTTCTTAACACCGCCCGTCGCGCTCGTTATTTGCCGTCGAGATCTACGTTTTTGATGGGCAAGTCCCAATGGCCAACGAGGATTTCAAACCGACGCTGCTCTTCCTTCGCATACGCGGTCTGGTCGGGCCAAAGCTGCTTCTTCAGCGCGTCTTCGTCGAACGGCTCATTCGCGGCCGTCGAGTTCTTGAACACGATGGTCACGCGATAGTCCCAGCGCCCATCTTCGGTCGTGTGATAGCGCGGCTGGTCCATCCAGACTTTGAGGATGCGGCCCATCTCCACTTGTTTCTTCAGGAGCGGGTAGTGGTTTTTCTTGAACAGCTGCAGAAACTCGTCTGCATATCCCCACTTGGCTTTGTAATAGTATTCGACCACGAAGGGCTTACCGGTTTCGGGCGCGGACTGGGCTGGGAGAGATACTGGGAACAGTGTCAGAAACAACAGAAGAAATCTCAATTTCATCGATAGTCTCCGTGGGGAATCATTGTCGCACAGCAGCAACACGAGGTTCAAAGAAGAGGTCTTGAGGAAATCGTTTCGCTAGTAGACTGACCGCCATGGGAAACTGGTTCGACAGAATTGACAAGGGTTTGGTTATTATCTTCATTCTTCTCTGCGTCGGTGCAAAGCTTCACTTCTTCACACACTATTGGAAACTCAGTCTTGGTGCATATCTTGAAGAACACGTTTGGTTTTGGGCTGGCATGGTGATCGTTGCTTTGAGTGCTGGCTTCTTGAAATGGCTGAGAAGGCGATTAAGACCGCCAAATTCAAACTGAGACACTACCGCGGGGACGCCCGGCGCTCCACCCCCAATGCTAGAATTGAGTGTGCCCGCCGCTTGCCTCCGCCTCATCGCCATCGATATTGACGGCACCCTGCTCAATCCGGAATTCAAGATTTCCGAGACCGATCTTACGACGCTCCGGCGCGTGCACGCCCAAGGCATCGAGATCATCCTGGTCACCGGACGCCGCCACACCTTTGCCCTGCCCATCGCTCAACAACTGGGATTTGATCTCTGGTTGATCAGTTCGAATGGCGCCGTCACCCGGTCGCTTGCCGGAGAAACTTTCCATCGCGACCTGCTCCCGGAGGCGACCTGCCGCGAGCTTGTCCGCGTAATGCAAGAATTTCGCGGTCAGACGGTTCTGACTTTTGATAGCAATGATCTTCGAGGCGATGATCTTCACGGCGACGATCGCGGCGACGCTTCGGGCAGCATTGTGCTCGAGCGTCTGGACCAACTGGAAGGCAGCATCCAGCGCTGGCTGGAGAAAAACATGCAATACATCCGGTTCGTGGTTCCGATCGAGGATGCGCTCACCTGCGATCCCGTGCAGGCCATGTTCTGCGGCCCGGTCGCGCACATGCAACGGGTATTGCAAGTCCTCGGAAGCTGCGGCCTGCCCATCACCGTTTTGCGCACCGAGTACCCCGGCCGTGACCTTTCGATTGTCGATGTGCTCAACGCCGGCTGTTCCAAGGGGCACGCGCTGGAGCGCTGGGCCAACTACCGGGGCATCAACCGCGAACAGGTCATGGCCGTTGGTGATAACTATAACGACATTGAAATGCTTGCCTTTGCCGGCCACCCGTTTATCATGGGGAATGCCTCGGAAGAGTTGCGCGCCAGGGGCTGGACGCTTACCCGCTCGAACGCCGAAAGCGGCGTAGCCGCCGCCATCGAGCACGCGCTGCATGGAAAAGCGCTTGAACCGGTAGTCGTGGACCCGATTCGCACACCGGCGATCATGACCAGCTTGTGATGATTCGACGAGGATGATTTGAAGCAGATGATTCAAAGAGGACCATTAGCGATGCAGGCTCGGAGAATTGCGACGAAGGCTGGCGCGCTTTTCTTTGTTCTTGCTGTCGCCGTAGCTCTGCTCGCTCGTCCTGCGACTGCCGCTGAGTTAGCTATCCTCCGCAACGGCTTCACCATCCGCCACGAGCATCGCCTGATGATGGGAACAACGACTCGCCTTTATCTCGCCGCCGACGATTCCAACTTCACGGACGTGCCCACGGACGAGATCACCGGCTACGAAAAAGATCTCTCCTTGCCAGTACCAGTGCTACCGCCCGCGAATTCGCGCGCCTTCATCGCTGCCCCGTCAGTGTCTGCGAAATCGGAGTTTGCTAAATCCGGGTTTGCTAAATCTGGGCCTGCTCAATCCGGGCCCGCGCCCCCACTGAATGAAGTGGTGAACATCGCCAGCGCCGCCTATCATCTTGATCCAGACCTGGTAAACAGCGTCATTCACGCCGAAAGCGGATTCAACGCGCATGCCGTTTCTCCCAAAGGCGCCCGCGGACTCATGCAGTTGATGCCCGGCACCGCCAGCCAACTTGGGGTGAACGACTCCTTCGATCCGCAAGCCAACGTCACGGGCGGAAGCCGCTATCTGCGCGAACTTCTGGAACGCTACGATTTCGATCTCGTCAAGGCATTGGCCGCTTATAACGCTGGTCCCGAGCGCGTCGAGCAGTATAGGGGAGTGCCGCCATTTCGCGAAACCCGCGCCTACGTGGCCCGCATCGTGCACGAATACAACACTAAGAAGACCGCCCAGGAAAAAGCAGCGAAACAAAAAGCGGCCTCCGCTCGAGCGCTGAGCAAGGCTCCGAACAAAGCTGCGAACAAGGCTGCGAGCAAGGCTCCGAGCCGGGCCCAACGCGCTCCAAAACCCGCCGGCACGACTGTCGCCGTCGAATCTCCGCGTTGACATCCTCGCTTGCGTCATCCCAGCGTTGACCCTGCCTCCTCTCTCATTTACCTTCATTCCGGTGAATAAGAAACGATACGCAGCCTCTGCCGTCGTCTTTCTGGTTCTGGCCGTGCTAGTTTATCTGCAGTTTCGCACCTGGCGGGACTTCGACTGGGCGCGGCTGTTTCAGTATGGACTGAATTGGCGACACATTTTTCACGGGGTAGCGCTCATTTATTTCGCCTATTGGCTGCGGGCGGTTCGGTGGAAAATTTTCCTTCGACCGGTGCGCAAGCAAGCATCCCTGCTGGGATTGCTTCCACCCACTTTGATCGGGTTCACCGGACTCGCCTTGCTCGGCCGGCCGGGTGAGTTGATTCGTCCCTATCTGATAGCCCGCCGAGAGAACCTCCCGTTCGCCTCGCAAGTTGCGGTCTGGACGGTGGAGCGAATTTTTGACATCGGCGGTTTTACCGTCCTGTTGGTGGCGGGCATTTTTCTGCCCTCGAAGCTGCGCGCCTTTACCGAAGCCGCGCCGCCGGAAGTCAGGGAGTGGATTCATCTCACGGGATACGCTCTGATTGCGCTTGTACTCGGGCTGCTTTCGGCAGCCGTGCTGATCGCCTACCGGGGGAAGCGGATCGCGCAGTGGGTTGAAGACCGTTTTTCCCATCTTGCCGAGAATCTGGGCCATCGCATCGCGCAAAAAATTCGCGAGTTTACCGTGGGGCTCAATACGATTCACGGTCCATTCGCATTCCTCCAGGTGTCAGCCGTGTCGGTGGCCATGTGGTGGGTTATTGCCTTGTCTTACAAGGAAGTGACGCACGCCTATGGCGCACCTATGGGCGCCTTGAGTACCACCAAGTGTCTTCTTCTCATGGGCTCCAGCATGATCGGCTCCATGGTGCAGTTGCCCGGCGTGGGCGGAGGGTCGCAGCTGGCCACCATCAGCGCGCTTGACCACGTCTTTCACATTGTCCCCAAGGAACTCGCGGTGAGTTGCGGCATCATGCTGTGGCTGGTAACGTTTGTCGCCGTCGTTCCCGTAGGATTGTTGCTCTCCCATCACGAACGGTTGTCGCTGCGCAAGCTTTCCGAGGAGACCGAGCAGGCGGAAGAAGTAGCGGCAGTTGAGGAAGCAACGTAGGTCGCTCGTGGCGGTTCATTTTCCGAGCTGCCGACAATCCGCCCAGTGACGAGCCGATTCTGGCATTGTGAGTGATATGGCGATGTTTCGCCAACAATCGAGCCTAAGAGTCTCTCACACAGCCCCCCCACGTGCTCCAACCCGCGTGCGGAATCACATCACACCGAACGGTGATGCCTGTCTGTTGCAGGGATTGGCCAAAGGTGTAAACTCGTATTGGCGAGTAATCGTTTCGCCTCTCGGAAGAGTAGTTCCCGCCAGTTGAGACGCAGCACCCCCTGAGGCGAATGACCCGAATTCTTGGGAAACGCATTTCCATCAGACAAATTGTTAGGGAGGGAGATGTCCTATGATTCGCAGCGCTGTGGCTGTTTGGAAGGGAGGCCCCTTGATTGGTGAGGGCCAGGTTTCCACCTCCAGCGGCGTTCTTTCCAATGCTCTTTATGCGGCAGGTTCCAGCACGGGAAACGAACCGTGCACCAGCCCGTCCGAAATGCTTGCAGCGGCTGTGTCTTCCTGCATGTCTCTCATGGTCGCCCAGGAGATGCACCGGGAAGGCATGAAGCCCCAACTCGTGAAGACCGAATCGGTCCTAACCCTCGAAGAAAAGAAGGGACAGTGGGATATTACCGAGATCGATTCGAACATTACGGTCCGCATGTCGGGAGTAAGCGAGAAAAAAGTGCAACACGCCGCCACGATCGCTAGGGGCAAATGCCCGATCTCGCGCGCGCTGAACGTTCCTATCAAAGTAAAGGCTAAAGTGGAGACGGTCGAAGCAGAGCCGGTTACGGCCTGAGAAAGAAATCCGGTGGAGAAGCACCGGGTAAGGGCCCGTTAAGGATTCTGGCTTTTTGGTCGGTAGCGTCTCCCACGGAATGGTTCACAATCGCGAGCAACTAAGCGGGTCTGAGCCATCGGCGAAAGATGCTACCAAACGCACGCGAGTAAACAGGGTTTCATGCTCGCAGTGTACCGCCCGCGCAAAGCAGAGGAAACTTAACTGTCGAAATCAGATAGCGCTCACGACTAGGGAGGGGTGGTCCGGATTCTGGTCGTGTCACGGGCTACCCGGAAACTAACCCATCACGGTCGCCCCATCCCCCGTCGCTTGCCGACGAGCCTGCTACAATCGTTTTTACTCAACCAGCATAGCCAAGCGCATGAAATGCCCCTTTTGCGGGTTTGAAAATGACAAAGTCGTGGATTCGCGGGAAAGCAAGGAAGCGGACTCCATACGCCGCCGCCGCGAATGCCTGAAGTGCGAAAAGCGCTTTACTACTTACGAGCGCATCGACGAAATTCCCTACATGGTCGTGAAAAAAGACGGGCGCCGCGAGCGCTTTGACCGCCAAAAAGTGCTCAACGGCTTGATGCGCGCCTGCGAGAAACGGCCCGTTCCCATCAGCAGGCTCGAGCAGATTGTCAATGAAGCCGAGACCTTTGTCATGGAGTCGGCCGAGCGCGAGCGCAAGACCAGCGAAATCGGCGAGCTGATCATGAACCGCCTGCGCCGCTATGACAAAGTTGCGTATGTAAGGTTCGCCTCCGTCTATCTCGACTTCAAAGACGTGCAGGAATTCATGACGGAACTGAAAGATCTGCTCAGGACGAAAGATGCTCCGGAGGCGAAGGGCAAGAAAACCTGACTGAGTCATTGAGGCATTGAATGCATTAATGACTCAATGATTCAATCTCTAAATAGACTTATGAACTCCCTTGACAAAGCGATGGAGCTGAAGCGGCGCACGAAGAGTTTTGCGATCCGTATCGTAACCTCTTTCGTTCGCTGCCTCACTCTCCAGCCGCACAAACTCTGGGAAAACAACTTCTGCGCTCTGGCACGTCCGTTGCCGCGAACTATCGGGCAGTCTGTCGTGCTCGTTCCCAGGCTGAGTTCATTGCAAGAATGGGTATCGTGGTGGAAGAGGCAGACGAATCCGTCCTCTGGCTCGAACTTCTGGGCGAGACAGGAGTCGTTCGTCAAGAAAGAACACAAGATCTGCTAAACGAAGCCAACGAGCTAGTAAAGATCTTCGGGGCATCATTGCGCACGTCCAAGCACGCCGTTAAATGATTCAATGTCTAAATGACTCAATGATTCAATGACTCAATGACTAAATGAGTTCCCACAAAGTAACCCTCATTCCCGGCGACGGGATCGGCCCCGAAGTCATCCAGGCCACGGTTCGCATGGTTGAAGCGACCGGCGTCAAATTCGAATGGGAAAGCTTCGCCGCGGGCGCCGAAGCCTTTGAGAAGTACCACGATTACATTCCCAAAGAACTCAGCGAATCGATCGAGCGCACCCGCGTCGGGCTGAAGGGCCCCGTGACGACGCCCATCGGCGGCGGCTTCTCCAGCATCAATGTCGAACTGCGCAAGCGCTTCGAACTCTTCGCCAACTTCCGGCCGATCCGCAACCTGCCGCATATTCCCACTCGCTATCCGGGCATCGATTTGATTGTGGTGCGCGAAAATACCGAAGGGCTTTATTCCGGCATCGAACACGAAGTTGTTCCCGGAGTGGTCGAGAGCATCAAGGTGATCAGCGAAAAGGCTTCCACTCGCATCTCGCGTTTCGCCTTCGAGCATGCCCGCAAGAACAAGCGCAAGAAAATCCATTGCATCCACAAAGCCAACATCATGAAGATGTCCGATGGATTGTTTCTGCGCTGCTCGCGCAACGTCGCGAAGGAGTATCCCGAGATCACCTACGGCGAGCACATTGTCGACAACACTTGCATGCAACTGGTGATGAACCCCTACCAGTACGACATGCTGCTGCTGGAGAATTTCTACGGCGACATTATTTCCGATCTGTGCGCGGGACTGGTCGGCGGACTTGGCCTCGTGCCCGGAGCCAATTTCGGCCATGAGTGTGCCATCTTTGAAGCGGTCCATGGTTCTGCACCCGACATTGCCGGAAAGAATATTGCCAACCCTACGGCCGTGTTGCGATCCGCGCTGCTCATGCTGCGCCATATCGGCGAGGCCGACGCCGCCTGGAAGATCCGCAACGCCATCGACGAGGTCTATCGCGACCGCAGCAAACTGACACGCGACGTGGGCGGCACCGCAGGCACCTCGGAATTCGCCGACGCTATCATTCAGGCCATGGAAACGCAGACCGCCGCAGCGGCGGAACGGCCGCTCCAGTAGACGTTGGCAAACCGCTCCCCGTGCAGCCAGTCCTCTGTTAAACTACTGCGTTTCGGGCAACGTGCCGGACGAGCCTGTATCACCGGTTTTCCCTGGGGGCTATCGTGAAGGGCATCGAAATCCCTTACCATCGCGGACTGCACCGCTTCGCCATCTTCACCGCCTGCTCCACCCTCGTCCTGATCGTTGTCGGAGCGCTTGTCACCAGCAATGACGCCGGCTTATCCGTCCCCGACTGGCCGACCACCTTCGGCTCCTTCTACAAAATCCCGCACATGGTTGGCGGCGTGCGATACGAACATGGCCATCGCATGGTGGCAGAATTTACCGGACTGCTCACCATCATTTTGGCCGTCTGGACCTGGGTAGCAGAAAAGCGCCATTGGCTGCGCCTTCTGGGCCTGGCCGCGCTTGCGACCGTCATCGTGCAAGGCATCCTCGGCGGACTGACTGTCTTATTTTTTCTGCCCGCACCCATCTCCAGCGCGCACGCCGCTGTGGCGCAGACCTTCTTCTGCATCGCCGTCGCGATCGCCGTGTTCACCGGGCGCCGCTGGGTCGAAGAGCAACCGCGCACCGAACTCGACCAGCGCCGCCCCGCTCTTTTCACTCTGACCCTGCTGTCGATTTTTGTGCTCTATGTACAACTGATCCTCGGGGCCATGTTCCGCCACCATGGCTTGAGTTGGTGGCCCCACGTCATCAACGCAGCGGTCGTGGCGATCGTCCTCTCCTGGACTGCCATTCGCGCCATCTCCGTCTACCACCAGGTGGACGCCGTCCGCCGTCCGGCAATCGCCATGCTCGGCCTGATGGTCGCACAACTCTGCCTGGGATTTCTCGCCTTCATCACCCGCGTCATGTGGGGAAGAGACGCCGCGCAGCCCGAACTGCCCATGGTGATCGCGACCGTAGTCCACGTCGCCGTCGGGGCGCTGCTTCTCGCTACCACCGTGGTTCTAGCAATCCAGGTCTGGCGCCACGTCCCGGTTGCATTCGAAGAGCGCGTCCCGGGCCAGAATCCCGTCGCCGCGTAACTATTTTCTGTAGAGACGGGGCTTGCCCCGTCTCCCCTGCCGCCCGAGACGCGGCAAGCCGCGTCTCTATGAGAAGGCCGATGCCCCTTCAAGGGGCTGGGCTACGCAACGGAATGATAATCGCCCCGTCCCCGGCGTAGAATGTCTTGTGGCCCCGAATTCATCCGCCCTCGACTTCGCTGCTCCCGCCAAGCCAGCCGAGCTCGCTAGCCAGCCCATCATTGTCGTTCGCGACCTCGTCCACCGTTATCAGGACCGCACCGCGCTCAACGGCGTCTCCTTCGACGTTTACCCCGCCGAACTTTTCGGCCTTCTCGGCCCGAACGGCAGCGGCAAGACCACTCTCTTCCGCATTCTTTCCACCCTCATGGTCCCCACCTCAGGCAGCGCTACCATCGCCGGCTTTGACGCCGTTCGCCAGCCCGGAGCGCTGCGCCGCCACATCGGCGTCGTCTTCCAGTCCCCGAGCGTCGATCTCAAACTCACCGCCTACGAAAATCTCTGGCATCAGGGACACCTCTACGGCCTGCGCGGCCTCGACCTGAAAACGCGAATCAATGAAATCCTGACCCGCGTCGGATTGCTCGACCGCTCGGCCGATCGTGTAGAAACTTTCTCCGGAGGCATGCAGCGCCGCATCGAACTCGCCAAAGGTCTGCTTCATCATCCCGAGGTTCTGCTCCTCGACGAGCCCACCACCGGCCTCGATCCCGGTGCGCGGCGCGACCTTTGGCAATACGTCCAGATCCTCCGCGATCAGGAGCGCGTCTCCGTCATCGTCACCACCCACCTGATGGAAGAAGCCGAACACTGTGACCGGCTCGCCATTCTGAACGAAGGCAACCTGGTCGCGCTAGGCACACCCGAGGCACTCACCCGCGAAATCGGCGGCGACGTAATTCTCTTGGAAGCGCGCGACCCGCAAGCGTTGGCCGACCGCATTCGTAACCAGTTTCAAGTCGATGCCTCGGTCATGGACAACCATGTTCGCATTGAAATCGAAAACGGACATCGCTTCGTTCCCGACGTAGTCGAAGCTTTCCCCGGAGAAATCCAGTCGCTAAGCGTGAGCAAGCCCACGTTGGAGGACGTCTTCATCCACCGCACCGGCCACCGCTTCTGGAGCGAAGACGCCGAACCGGTCCCGAAAACCGGCAAGAAGAAAGCCAAGAAGAAGCTCGATCACTGACGCTGCTAAACTAAAGCCAATGGCAACCCAAAGCGCGACCTTCCCCGCAACCGCTCCCGCATCTGCCGGAGTTCTGCTGCCTGCCTTCACGCTCTGGTGGCGCGAAGTCGTACGCTTTTATCGTCAGCGCGCGCGTGTGGTGGGCGTAATTATTTCTCCGCTTTTGTTCTGGATCGTCATCGGCAGCGGTTTCGGAACATCATTTCGCTCCGGACAGGCCGCCGGCCAGCAGCACTATCTGAATTATTTCTATCCCGGCACGCTGGTGATGATCGTGCTCTTCACTGCGATCTTCACCATGATGTCGGTGATCGAAGACCGCAAGGAAGGTTTCCTGCTTTCGGTGCTCGTAGCGCCGGTGCCGCGCGCCGCCATTGTTCTGGGAAAAGTCTTAGGCGGCACCACTCTCGCCGCCGCTCAGGGATTGATTTGCCTGGTCTTCGCGCCGCTGGTGGGCGTGCACATGACGCTGGCCTCGTTCAGTCTTATCGTCCTCACCGTGTTCCTGGTCTCGTTCGCTTTGACCGCGCTCGGCTTCGCCATAGCGTGGCCCATGGATTCGACTCAAGCCTTCCACGCCATCATCAATCTGTTCCTGATTCCGCTGTGGCTGCTTTCGGGAGCGCTCTTCCCTCTTTCCGGCGCATCGGGATGGATTCGCGGAGTCATGTATGCGAATCCCCTGACCTACGGCGTCGAGGCGCTGCGCACGCTGATGTATCCCGAAGCGCCCAGCACATTTCCGCTGACCGAATCGCTTTTGACGTTGGTGCTGTTTGCGCTGTTCATGTTCGGGTTGGCCTTCGCGCTGGCGAACCGGCGCACGACGAAGCCGGCAGCGTGAGGCAATTTTGTAATCTTGTAATTTGAGAACGAGAAGGTCGGTCGGTTTTAGATTACAAGATTACTCAATTACCAAATTACAAAATGCCTGTAGACATTCTCGCCCTCGCAGCCCACCGTGACGACGTGGAACAGACTTGCGGCGGAACTCTGCTCAAGATGGCCGAGCGCGGACACCACACCGGCATCCTCGACCTCACGCAAGGCGAGATGGGGACACGCGGTAGCGCCGAAGACCGCGCGCGCGAAGCGGCTGAGGCAGCACGCATCCTGAAAGTTTCCTGGCGCCACGCGCTCGATATTCCCGACGGCCGCGTTGAAAATACCTGGGAGAATCGTCTCAAGGTCGTTCGCTTACTTCGCGAACAACGTCCGCGGGTGCTGATTCTTCCCTATTGGGAGGGGCGTCATCCGGATCACTACACCGCCTCGGTGCTCGGATATGAAGCGGCGTTTATGTCGGGACTCGCCAAGTTGCCGCTGGAGGGTTCCGCTCATCGTCCTTTCAAAATTATTTACGCCAGCTTGTACTACGATGTGCGCCCGACGTTTGTCGTGGACATCACCGGCCAGTTCGAAACGCGCATGGCATCGCTGATGGCATACAAGTCTCAGTTCACTGACCAGCAGGCGGGCAGCGGTATCTTCCCGGCGCAGAAGGAGATACGGGCGCGGGTGGAATCGATGGCCCGTTATTATGGCTTGCTCGGCGGGGTCACCTACGCTGAGCCGTTCGTGCAAAAAGAAGTTGGGCTGGTGGAGGATGTGATGGCGATTCCGGTGAAATCGATCTAATTGCCGAATAGGCGGCGACCGAAACGGAAAGGTGGGCCGCCCAGTAATTGTACGTACAATGTTCCACGTGGAACATGGCAAATGTGTACGTACATATTCAGAGGTGGCGGGGCAACGCCGCGGCGCAGAAAAGGCGAAAGTGCGGCGCTCTTTCGGTGTCTATTAGCGACCGTGGGTCATAATTTCAGTATGATCCGCCCGCCCAAGTCATTGATAATGCTCATGGTCTGGTGTGGCAAAACAGGCACACGCGTGTATTAGTTACACGGTAATTATTACAATCATCACAATTTGGTGGGCTGGCGTCCCCGCACAGCTCACCAGTAGGACTTTCGGCCGCGTAACGCGGAGTGGAACGGTGTCAGCGGTTCGGCAGTCCATTTCTCCCGAAACAAGTCGACAGCATCGCGGCCCACCCTTGCAAAAAACGCAAGGATGGGGCACCCACAGTTGTGTAAGGTGAGAGGAGTGCAAAACCGAAGCATGGGGCACCCTCTTTGTGAATTGTGTTGACGGCAGTGAGGGCCACACGCCTTCGCCGTTAAGGTGGCGCAACCGCCGCGATTGCTTAGGACGCAGTATTCGCCGCCCCGACGGTGGAGGGACGGACTTCCCGTTCAATGGTGCGTGAGAGCTTGTCTTGCGCCACCTCGAGATCGTAAGAGGATTGAAGATTCAGCCAAAAGCCGGGGCTGGTATTGAAGTACCGAGCCAACCGCAAAGCCGTATCTGGAGTAATGCCGCGCCGCGCGTGAACGATTTCGGCAATGCGCGTCACCGGGACGCGGAGATCGAGCGCCAGCCGGTTCATGCTCAGGCCGAGTGGTTCCATGAAGTCCGCGCGCAGAATCTCGCCGGGATGGATGGGAGGAAGAAGTTTTCCGCGCTTAGCCATTGATGCCTCTTTAGCCCTTGACGCCTTAGTGATAGTCCACGATCTCAACTTCGTAAGCATTCCCCTCACGCCAAACGAAGCACAGACGCCACTGGTCGTTAATTCGGATAGTGTGCTGTCCCTTGCGCTCGCCGCGCAAGGCTTCCAGACGGTTTCCCGGCGGCGCTGCCAAATCGCGCAATTCCGTAGCGCTGTCCAATTGCCGAGGCTTGCGTCTCGCGATGCGCTCGATAGCCCGAAAGCGGCGGCTCGGGTGCCGGCGGTGAAGTCGCCCGGTTTCCGCGCAGCGGAACGACTTGATCACCTGTCCATGCTATACCGTATAGCGTTTAACGTCAAGCAGTAAACGATCTGGCGACCTCCCCACTCAAGCCCAAACAAGGCTTGAGTGGGCCACCGGCCCGAGGAGTAGACTCAAGCGGCTGTAATCGGTCAAACCATTCCCAAGTCAAAGGAGACGAGATGAAATACGTGATCAGTTGGAATGAACGCCCGCAAGGTTCGCCGGCGGAGTACGAGAATGCGCAGAAGCGAATCCTGGAGGTATTTGGTCAGTGGAAGGCGCCAGCGAATTTCAAGATCGAGTTCTTCGTGGTTCGTGTGGGCGATTGGGGCGGGCACTTGCTGGTGGACTGCGACGATCCGCTGACGGTGCACAAGTTTTGTTCGATGCTCCCGGCATTTACGATGGAGGCACGGCCGGTAATTGCGGTCGCGGACGCGGTCCGGGCGGAACTCGAAGTGATGGCCTGGCGCGACGGGCTGACGAGCAAGTGACGGTTACTGCCCCACTCAAGCCAATACACGGCTTGAGTGGGCCACCGGCCCCAGTTATTTCGGTCAATGTTAAAGGACAAGCCCGCGTTATACTTCCCGTTTAAGTGGCCCACCCGCCGGAAGAGAGAACAGATGGGAGTGGTGGTGGGGTAGGAAGTCAAAATCCCCGCCCTGTCGCAGAAAACGCGACAAGGACGGGGCACCCGCCGCTCTCGTGTATGGCGCCTCGCGTAAGATTGGAAACAGCAAAGGGAACGTTAGATGTCCATCGACAATCCCAGATACGATGCCGCCATTTCTTTTCTCTCCAAGGATGAGGCGATCGCGGCTGCAATCTACCAAAGGCTCGCCGAAGGGCTGGAAGTATTTTTCTTCCCCCGAAACCAAGAGGATTTGGCCGGAACTGACGGGCTGGAGTCGATGCGTAAGCCGTTCTACGATGACTCACGAGTGATGGTTGTTCTCTATCGAGAGCCGTGGGGCAAGACGCCTTGGACGCGAGTTGAAGAAACTGCAATCAAGGAAGCGTGTCTGGAGCATGGATGGCAGCGACTGTTGTTTATCGTTCTAGATCGCGCGAGCGCTCTTCCGGTTTGGCTACCTACGAGCCATGTTCGCTTTAACTATGCTGATTTCGGACTAGAACAAGCGGTGGGAGCCATCAAGGCTCGTGTTCAAGAGAACGGCGGCCAGTTACTACCACTCACCGCACTGAAGCGAGCGGAGATATTCAAGGCTGACGAGCTGTATCGACGAGATAAATCGCGGATGAACTCTGAAGAGGGGTTAAGGACAATAGTCAACGGTGTGGCTGAATTGTTCCGACAGATCGACAAGCACTGTGCAGAGGTCAACGCACGAGGTGCTTTACGAATCAGGTGTGGCACCGAATTCCAGGAACGAAACTCCGTTCAAACCTGTGTCATGACAGATGGCCATGTAGGATTGTGCGTCGTTTGGTATCAGCGATTCTCAAACACATTGGACAACAGCTCGCTAGTCGTCACTGAGTACGTCGGCGGTCTAATTCTTCCGGGCGAGATGGGCCAACGCATGTACCTCAACCAACCGCGCAAACTCTGCGAAAGCAAGTATTCACCGGAGTTGTCGCTTGCGCGCGAATACGGCTGGAGGCGAGATGGCGACAGCGACTTCCTCTCTTCTGCTGTTCTTGCAGAGCAATGTGCCATTAAATTTATGGATTTAGCCAGCCGCTATGCTCGTGGAGAGATCAAACTCCGAGTATCCGGCTAAAGGGGGATGGCCACACGCTTTTCTACACTTCTTTTTTCCTTTTCCAAGAGCGAAGTGGGGGCGCCCCATCCCCCGCTCACTTTGCGAAGGGTGGGCGGCACACTGATCGCACCATGGGCTTTGCCTAACTTACCCTTTTCGAAGCGCGGCTTAGCTTTTAACTCTCGTGTTCGGCAACGACGGCGAACTTCACGCCGAGGGCGTGCAGGACGGAATTGATGGTTTCGAAGCGTGGGTGTGCGCCTGCACTCAGGGTTTTGTATAGGCTCTCCCTGCCCAGGCCTGCGTCTTTGGCGATCTGTGCCATGCCTCGTGCTTTGGCGACGTCGCCGAGCGCGGCGACGAATACCTGGGGGTTGGGGTCTTCGGCAGCCGCCGAAAGATATTCCGCAATGACCGCATCATTATCGAGATACGCCTCTCGGTCGAATGGTTTGTAAGTTGTTTTCTTTTTCTTCATGTTTCGCCCTCATTATTTCGCCCGTCGTGGTTTCGCCTTTTTGAGTTCACGAGCCATTTTTTTCGCTTTGGCAATGTCTCTCGTTTGGGAAGCCTTTACACCGCCCGCTAGCAAGACATAGACGGTCGATCCCGTGCGCGTGTAGTAAACGCGATACCCCGCTCCCACATGAACGCGCATCTCAGAAACGCCTTCGCCGACGGGCTCGCAATCGCCGAAATTTCCAAATGTCGCGCTAGTAAGGCGAGCCAGGATTCTGGCCTTTCCTTTTTGGTCGGCCAACCCGGAGAGCCATGCATCGAAATCGGACGACCGCAGCAGTGTATTCAAGTCTTCTTAGTGTATCCGAGTGGATACTCTTCCGCAACCGCGGATTAACGCCTACCCGACCGCCGATTTTTCATCACATCCAGCCTGTGTCCGCCATCACAGACGCACCACCCCGCCATACCTGAAAATGGAAATATGATCGGCCAAGGCAGAGGTGTGTCCGTTCTAAGAGTTGTCAAAACCTCCATAGGCCCACTGTCAGGCAAAGCATTTCGCTCGCTAAGTCCTTATTCCGGAATACTTTGCGTGTAAGTCTATATTTATCAACGCTTTAACCCAAAATGGGTAGGGGGGGAGGGGTACAAAAATCAACAAAATGATCCTCAAACCCAAATAAACAAAGAGCAAAACGTTGAAATCGGAAGAGCGGTTTTTCGTCCCTGTGCGAAGTCCCGCCGTATAATAATCGGTTCCTCATAACAGGAGATCCCATCATGGCGACTCTTACCGAAACCCCCACTCAAACCAAGACCCGCATTGAATCTGACAGCATGGGGAAGATTGAAGTCCCGGCTAATGTTTACTGGGGGGCGCAGACTCAGCGCTCGCTGCTGCATTTTAATATTGGGCGCGACGTCATGCCTCCGGAGCTGATTCGGGCTTTTGGCACGCTTAAGAAGGCTTGTGCGCTGGTGAATCAGGATCTGGGCAAGCTCCCTGCCGACAAGGCTAAGCTCATCGTCGAGGCTGCCGACGAAGTGATTGCCGGGAAGCTGAATGACCAGTTCCCTTTGCGCATTTGGCAGACGGGCTCGGGCACGCAGACCAACATGAATGTGAATGAGGTCATCTCGAATCGCGCCATTGAAATTGCGGGCGGGGAGATGGGATCGAAGAAGCCGGTGCATCCTAACGATCACGTCAATATGTCGCAGTCGTCTAACGATACGTTTCCGGCGGCTATGCACATTGCAGCGGCGGAGCGGGTTAAGAACGCTTTGATTCCGGCTATCAAGACGGTGCGCGATGCAATTGCGGCCAAGGCTAAGGAATTTGACTCCGTGGTGAAGATTGGGCGCACGCACTTGCAGGATGCTGTGCCTTTGACTATTGGACAGGAATTTGGCGGCTGGGCTAGTTTGCTTGACCGCGACATCAAGCGGTTGGAGCAGGTGCTGGATGGACTTTACGATCTGGCTATTGGCGGGACGGCGGTGGGCACGGGGCTGAACACGCATCCGGAATTTGCCGAGCGCGCGGCCAAGAAGATTGCTGAACTTACGGGACTTCCCTTCCGCTCGCATCCTAATAAGTTTGCCGCGCTTTCGGCGCACGATGAGATTGTGTTTGCTCAGGGCGCTATGGAAACTTTGGCGGCTTCGTTTATGAAGATCTCTAACGATATTCGCTGGCTGGCTTCTGGGCCGCGGTGCGGGCTGGGCGAGCTGGTGATTCCGGAGAATGAGCCGGGATCTTCGATCATGCCGGGGAAGGTTAACCCAACGCAGTGCGAGGCCATGACTATGGTCTGCGTGCAGGTGCACGGGGCTACGGCTGCGGTGGGCTTCGGCGGGTCGCAGGGCAACTTTGAGCTCAACGTGTACAAGCCGGTGATCATCTACAACTTTCTGCACTCGGTCACTTTGATCACCGACGCGTGTCATGGGTACGTGGAATACATGATCAAGGGCATTGAGGTCGATCGCGCCAAGGTGGACTTCTACGTTAAGAATTCGCTGATGCTGGTCACGGCGCTTGCTCCTAAGGTGGGATACGACAAGGCGGCGCAGATTGCGCACGTGGCTCATGTCGAGCACTCGAGCCTGCGCGAGGCGGCTTTGAAGCTGAAACATCTTACGGGTGAGGAGTTTGATTCGCTGGTTAAGCCGGAGAAGATGACGCATCCGTAAGCTGATGACGAATGCACAAGCGTGAATGCCCGCGAGAGATGTGCTGGTGCTCACACCCACACATTCGCCAAGAACGCGAATGTGTGGGGCACCCGCGGCTATTGCTTTGACTGCTACTTTGGCGTCGCGGTGATCGGTACTGGCGCATTTTTCGGCGTGCTTAGGTAGCCGGTGATCTTGTTCTTGTCCACCGACCAGACCACGAGTTCATACAGCATGTGATCGCGTCCGGTGTAGAACTGCACGGGCTCGCTCTGGTTCCTGTCTTTTTTCTCGATGGTTTTGTCGTCGGCGGTGACGTCGAGCGTGTACTTGCCGCGTTTGGGATCGGTCTTCTTGAGCTGCAAGGCCACGGTTGAGAATGCCTGCGGCTTGGCTCCCCTCAACAAGGTGAACTCGTAGTACTGGCGGTCGCCCTTGTGTTTCAGGGCTTCCAGGTCGCCGCGTGTGTTGGCGATCAATCCGCTCTGCACGTTGAGATCGCCCATGGTGCTCTGGAGCTTCGCGATGGTCGCATCGAGCGATGCTTTGGTGGCGGCCACGTCGGTTTTGACGCCGCCAACGTCCGTCTTCACGGAGCCAACTTCTCCGGAAACGGCGCTTACATCTTTCTTCTCTTGTTCGGCCTGTGCTGCAATGCTCGCGGCTGCGGCTTGCTGCTGACGCTGCAGTTCGTTGGCACGCGTCGCCAATTCTTTCTTGGTCATGCCCAACTGGTGGGCCAGGGTCTCAGAATCGGCTTCGGCGGACTGCATGCGCTTGGTCAGATCGCCAATTTGTTTTTGGCTGGCGGCTTGATCTTGCGTGACCTTTTCGAGCTTGCCGTGGTGGTCGTAAATGAAAAACGCCGATGCGCCGGCATAGACAACGGCCAGCACGATAAGGATCCATTTGCCGACGTTGCTCTGCGGCTCGGGGTGGTAAACGGTCGGTTGCTCGCCTTCAGACATTAGGGGCTCCGGTTGAATTGTGGACTGTACAGCCTATTGTTTGTGAGATGGGGGTTGCTGTCAATTGCGTTTCAGGTTCTTCGCTGGATGTAACGTGCGCGAACGGTTCTTCGGGCCTGACTGAAGATTGTTGGCGGAGAACCGGGCGTCCCCGCACGGTTGGACCCTTCGACTAAGCTCGGGGCAGGCTCGCGAGACGCCCGTCCCACCATAGAGTCAGGGTATATACTGAGACGTTTTCGGCGATCATTTTTTGAGTACGCGCGCCCCGCGCGCCAGAAAGGCAACCGACTATGGCTTCCCCGGCAGTGGATTTTGCCCGCAATAATCAGCCACGTTTTCTCGATGAGCTGAAGAACCTTCTTCGCATCCCCAGCGTCAGCACGCTCGATGAACACAAGGGCGACGTGCTGAAGGCGGCAGAATTTGTGGCGGCTGAGCTGCGCCGCATTGGGATGGACAATGTCGAGATCATCCCGACCAAGGGGCATCCGCTGCTCTACGCCGACTGGCTGCATGCGCATGGCAAGCCAACCGTTCTGATGTATGCGCACTTCGATGTGCAGCCGCCCGATCCTTTGGACGAATGGAAGACGCCGCCGTTTGAACCTACCGAACGCAACAGCAACATCTACGCGCGCGGCGCGGTCGACGACAAAGGGCAGCTCTGGATGGAAGTAAAGGCGCTCGAGTCCCTGATGCAGGCACACGGCGGCAAGCTGCCGATCAACGTCAAGATTATTTTTGAAGGCGAGGAAGAAGTGGGTGGCGAATCGATTGCCGAGCATGTCCGCAAGCAGAAAGCGAAGTTGAAGGCGGATTTCGCGCTGGTCTGCGATACGGAACTGTTCGCGCCCAACCTTCCTACCCTTTGCGTCGGCTTGCGCGGCCTGGTGTACACCGAGATTGAAGCGGTCGGGGCCAAGACCGATCTGCATTCCGGCATTTATGGGGGCGCGGCGCCGAATCCGCTGTTTGCGCTGATTGAGATCATCAGCAAGCTGAAAGATGCGAAGGGCAAGGTGCTGATCCCGGGCTTTTACAAGGACGTCAAAGTGCCCAGCAAAGATGAGCTGAAGGCCTGGAAGCGGCTGCCTTTCAACGAAGAGCATTATCGCAAAACGGAAGTCGGCTCGAAGGTGTTGACCGGCGAGCCGGGATATTCGGTGCTGTACCGGACGTGGGCGCGTCCGACGCTGGAGGTGCACGGCATGCCGGGCGGGTTTGTGGCTCCGGGGGCGAAGACGGTGATTCCGGCGAAGGCGTCGGCTAAAGTTTCCATGCGCCTGGTGCCGAACCAGGATCCGGACGACATCCTGAAACGCTATACCGCGATGGTCAAGAAACTCACGCCCAAGGGGATCGACATCAAGATCAAGGTTTGGAGCAAGGGTCCCGCAGGCGTGGTTGGCACCGACAACCGGTTCATCAAAGCGGCGACTGAGGCGCTGCATGACACGTTCAAGAAGGAGACTGTGTTTATTCGCTCCGGCGGGTCGATTCCGATTGTGACCGATTTCCAGGACGTGCTGAAGATTCCATCGGTGATGATGGGCTTTGGGCTTCCCGACGACAATTTGCACGCTCCGAACGAGAAGTTTCATATTCCGAATTTCCATCGCGGGATTGAAACGATTTGCTTGTTTTTTGAGAAGCTGGGGTAAGGGCAAAGAGCGATAGCGTCGCTGCGATTTTGGGGGCATCGGATTCTTCCTGTGCCCTCGTCTTTTGCTGCTGTTGTAAGGCGTTTTTGGGGCATCTGTTACGTGGCAAGAACATCCGATGAACAGGGACTTAAGGCGAAAATTGACGCAAGTTGCAATATGCCTGTTCTGCGCGATCGTGGTCTGCAGCTACAGTGGCGATCTTGGGGCATCGGAATTTAGCGGTGGACGCGTCACTGGGCCGTTGCTCAACGTCTACGATACGGGATCGCTCTTGTTCATCTTGGCGATACCCCTAACGTTTTTCTTTCGACGAATTGCGGCAGCCCTCATCGTTCTGGCCTCTCTGCTTTGCCTGCCGCTCTATTTTTACTTCACGGCTCCTGGACCCTTCAGGCGGCTTTTCCCAGGGGAATACGTAGTGCCGCTGAAATCCAATTTCGTCTGGCACAGATGGGGAATTTTCGGAATCCTTGCTCTTGCCGTTGCCACGTGTGTAGGCATTCGCGGTCTCCTAATCTCGGCGGGAGGGAAGTCTCAACATTCCGCGTAACCTGACGTTTGCGGGGCCCTTATTTCTTCCATGCTAGAATCGTCTCGTGAAAGCTCAGCGGAAGTTCACCGTTGTGATTGAACGAGATGAAGACGGCTACTACGTTGCCACCGTCCCTGCCTTGCGGGGCTGCCATACCCAAGCCAAGAACCTCGACACTCTCATGAAACGCGTTCGGGAAGTGGTCCAACTCTGTCTGGCATGACCCGCCTTTCCCGCTCGATGCGGTTTCCCCGAACCCGCCCAGTGACTCGCCAATCTCGCACCTTCAGGTAAAATATGAGTTTGACGTTGCGTGGCGGGCGCGCGCGGTTTTCGCGCCGCTCGATTGCAAGCTTTTGCGATTTTAATTCTGAACTGAAGGCGGTTTGATGCCACTAAAGATAACCCCCAAGAAACCAGTAACCGAAGATCCACGACACACACAGGCGGTGCAGAACTACGAGTCCGGGCTTCGCGCTTTGCAGGAGCGCAAGTTCGAGAAAGCCAAAGGCCACCTGCAGAAAGCACTGAGCGGACCGGACAAATCCCTGGTCGACCGGGCCCAAGTGCATATCGTCACCTGCGACAAACATCTGAAAGAAACCACGCTGCAATTCAAAAACACCGAAGAGCATTACGACTACGCAGTGTGGCTGATCAACGCGGGTGACTACGTGGCGGCGCGCGAGCACCTCGACAAGCTATTGAAGCAGCAGCCCAAGGCCGACTACGTTCTGTACGGGCTGGCCGCGTTGCATTGCCTGACCGGTCACGTCGAAGAATCGCTGAAGACGCTCAACGAGGCGATTCAGGCAAAGCCCGCGCTGCGCTTCCAGGCGCGAAATGATACCGACTTCCAGAATCTGGCGGAAGATCCGCGCTTCACCGAACTGCTTTATCCGGATCCGGGCGCGGAAGAGGCTGTGCCGAGGGACGCATCGGACGACCTAGACCGTGTTTTCGAGCCAAGAGGCTAACATGTACGACAACTGCAAAGGTACTGTAGAACAAGGTTGCCCGCTCTGTAATGGTGAAGAGAAACGAGCGCTTATTAACTGTACGTACTAGGTTTCCGAGCGAGCGAAGCAGCCCTGCATAGCGAAATCCAATACATAGGTCCTTCGCTTCGCTCAGGATGACAATTAAATTTGACTCGCCGCTATAGCTGCCATTGAGACGTATGCTTCCCCAGTTGCGCACCAATTCATCCGATACCGGCAAGGCTGGCCCTGAACTGCGCGTGGTCGCAATCGGGGGCGGCACCGGCCTCTCCACGCTGCTGAAGGGGCTGAAGCGTTACGTCATGTCGCCAGCGGCGGCCACCTCGGGTCAGCCCACCATTCGCGAATTGTGCGGCGTGGTGACGGTGAGCGACGATGGCGGATCGAGCGGGCGTCTGCGCAAAGAGTTCAACATGCTTCCGCCGGGCGATGTGCGCAATTGCATCGTCGCGCTCTCCGAAGACGAAGCCCTGCTCTCGCGGCTGTTCCAGCATCGCTTTCAGAAGGGCTCCGGACTGGAAGGCCACAGCTTCGGAAATCTTTTTCTGGCGGCGCTGACTTCGATCACCGGAGACTTTGCGGAGGCGGTGCGGCTGTCTTCGGAAATTCTGCTCACGCGCGGGCATATCTATCCGGCAACCATGGCGAGCGTGGAATTGGAAGCGCTAATGGAAGACGGGACGCGGGTGCGCGGCGAGACTAGGATCACGGCGAGCAAAGGCAAGATTCGGGAGCTGGCCCTGGTGCCTCCCGACGTCGAACCCCTTCCCCCGACGCTGGAAGCAATCGCTGGCGCCGACCTGATCACGATCGGCCCGGGATCGCTCTTCACCAGCCTGATTCCGAACTTACTGGTGCGCGGAATTCCCGAGGCGATTCTCGACTCCAATGCCATCAAGGTATTCGTTTGCAATTTGATGACGCAGGCAAATGAAAGTCTTAGTTTAACCGCGGCGGACCACATCCGCGCACTCAACCTCCACGCTGGCGTCCAGCTGTTCGACTACACCCTGATTAATCGCAAGACGGCCTCGCCAGAGATGAAGGCCAAGTACGCTCTGGAGGGAGCTTCGCAGATTGTGGTGGATCTGGAAGCGATCGAGGCGCTGGACGTGTGCCCGCTGCTGGGGGATTATCTGGAGGAGGGCGAGGTGGCCCGGCACGCTACCGACCGCGTGGCGCACGACCTGATGGCGTTGATGGCGCAAGCACCGGATCGGCAGACGATTCGGGGTTGATTGGTTGCAGTTGATTCCCGGAATTAGGATGAATACTTTGCAAAAGGATTGTCCATTTAAGGTTGGCGATGTGGTCGTGTACCGTCCAAGCGAGAGAGGCTTGGGGTACGAAGTAATGGACGATAAACGGCTGATCCCCGGCAAAGAATACGTCATAAGCGAGATTCAGAAGGGCCTCTATGTGGTTGTCCCCGAATACAAAGACAATCCACGAGGGGGTATTTACTGGACCGAATTTGAAAAGGATGTCCGGCCCGAATGAGACGCGGCAAGCCGCGTCTCTACGGTGGGGTTCGCGGTATATTGGCTTAGCATGGCTAAAGCTTCCAACACCAAGCCGAAATCTTCTCCGCAGCCTCCGCGTATCGCGATCGCCATTCTGGCGGCGGGCAAGGGTACGCGACTCAAATCGAAGCACCCCAAAGTTCTGCATGAGATCGGCGGCAAGCCGATCCTGGCCCATGTGATTGCGACGGCGCAGAAGATCGTGCCGGCGCGGGATATCTTCGTGATCATCGGCCACGAGGCGGAGCGCGTGCGTGAGGCGGTTGCGGGCACGGGCGTGAACTTCGTGGTGCAAGCCGAGCAGCG
>Ga0208827_1000123_pt1 | contig 63042 bp, 60 predicted proteins | sample Sb_taG_5_FD_187709 | JGI IMG/M metagenome (GOLD analysis project Ga0208827, IMG submission 187709) | Peat soil microbial communities from Weissenstadt, Germany - Sb_50d_8_FC metaG (SPAdes) (version 2) | ecosystem: Environmental > Terrestrial > Soil > Wetlands > Peat | place: Germany... | reverse complement strand
CAACGTGGCGACGCGAGAGTACAACTTTCTTTTCGGCGCGCAATTTTTCCGCCGCAAGTATGGACGCTGGACGCCGTTTGGCGAGCTGCTGTACGGGCACCAGGGCGCACGCGGCGTGGCGACCCCCAAAACGGGTGCTCTCGTCGCGGAAATCGGCACTGGCCGGGCGATAGTGGCGGGCGCCGGCCTTGACCGCCAAATCAGCCGGCGTTTCGCAGTGCGGTTCAAGGCCGATTATTTGCAGACCGGCACCGCGTTTCCGGGTTTCGGCAAACAGAAGCAGGACAACTTCCGGTTCTCGATGGGCATTGTTTTCAGCAATGTGCACAAGAAGAGGCGCACGCTCGAGGACGAAACTCAACCCGAACCGTAAGAGTCGCGGGGAGTTGTGCTGCCGAGCTGCGCTCGGTTGGACCCTTCGGCTTCGCTCAGGGCAGGCGGGCGAGGGCACCCGTCCCCACACGAGCCGTTGCTGATGATCGATGATTCCGTCCGCTAGCTTTGCGCCAATTTACGGGCGGCGCAGCAAATCGCTTAGCGGCTCGGCTTTGGTCCGCAGTTCGTCGGCGAACTCGGAGCCTTTTTCGACCACTTTCTCGAAACGGTCTCTCGCTTCGTCCGTCCAGTCGGAGACGGTTCCCAGGGCGTCATCGCAGGAGCGCCGCAGGTCTTTCCGCAGCTGTCGCCCAGTCTTCGGAGCGAGCAACAGACCGACGGCGGCGCCAACGCCAAGCCCGATCAGCAGAAATGTAACTGCTGTGCCGACCGTACCGTCCGAACTCTCATATTTTCCAATGCGCATATAAACCTCCTGATCGTCTCTATTCTAGACCCTAATGTTGAATTGGTGATTTGTAATTGGTAATTGAAAATCTGTGGCGACTCCCGAAGTTTAAAAATCACCAATTCCAAATTACCAGATTACCAATTCCATGGCGGTCGGTTTCCACAACCCTCTCCGGCTGTGTAGAATAATCTTTTAATCCCATGTGCGGCGGAAGCCCCGGCGAGCTACACCCCAGCAGGCCAAAAGCGGGTCCGCGGGGGACCCCGGACCTGTCCCGCTGCCCAGAATTCCTAGCAGAGTGAAGGAGATGTAAACCAGCAATGTCGATTCCAGCGACCCAACTCCGTCCCGGCATGATCATCAAGCACAACAATGATTTGCACTCCGTGTTCAGCGTCGAGCACCGCACGCCGGGCAACCTGCGCGCCTTCATCCAGGCTAAGCTGCGCAACCTGCGCACCGGCGCCATGTTCGAACACCGTTTTCGCTCGCCCGACGCCATCGAGAAGGTCAACGTCGATGAGGTCAACATGGAGTTTCTGTACGCCGATGGCGACAGCTACTACTTCATGGACACGGAAAATTACGAGCAGACCCACCTGACCCGCGACACATTGGGCGACGCGGTGGATTACCTGACGTCGAACCTCCAGATCAAAGTAGAGTTTTTTGATGGCAAGGCGGTGGGTATCGAGCTGCCCCAGACCGTCGTGTTGACGGTGACGGAAGTCGAGCCCGGCCTGAAGAGCGCAACCGCATCGAGTGTGACCAAACCGGCGAAGACCGAAACCGGGCTCATCGTGCAGGTTCCGCCGTTCATCAATGAGGGCGAGAAGATCAAAGTCGACACGGCGGAAGGCACGTATCTGTCGCGAGCGCAGTAGTTAATTTGTAATTTGTGATTGGTAATTTGTGATTGAACACGAGTTTGGGTCCGCTTTTCCAATTACAAATTACCAATCACAAATTACAAATGCCTTCTCTCCTAGCCCGTCGCTTTCTTGTGCGCGGACGTGTTCAAGGCGTCGGCTTCCGCTGGTTTGCCGAACGTGAGGCGCACATCTTGCAAATCGCAGGATGGGTGCGCAACAATCCCGACGGCAGCGTCGAGGTGCTGGCCATGGGAACGCGCGAGCAGTTATCCGGAATGCGGTCGCGGTTACGCGAAGGGCCGCGCGCGGCGCGAGTGGATGACATAGAAGAATCCGAGGCCGATCCAGTCGCGGGACTCAATTCATTTCAGGTTCGAGGAGCTTAACCCTAAAATGCAAACCAAGATGTCTACCCAGATGCCGACCGAGCCAGTAGATTGCGACGGGCTGAAGAAGCTGATCCGTGAAGTGCCCGACTTCCCGAAAAAAGGCATCCTCTTCTACGACATCACCACGCTGCTCAAGGACAAGGTCGGCTTCGCGCGGTTGATTGACGCGCTCTCGGCAAACTACATCGGCAAGGAGATTGACCTGGTGCTCGGCATGGAGGCTCGGGGATTTATCTTCGGTCCAGCGCTCGCCTACCGGTTGAACGCGGGATTCGTTCCTGTCCGCAAACCGGGAAAGCTGCCCGCCGAAACCCTGAAGATCAGCTATGAGCTGGAATATGGCAGCAACGCGCTGGAGGTTCACAAGGACGCCATCAGAAAAGGTGAGCGCGTTCTGATCGTGGACGACCTGCTAGCCACCGGCGGAACGGCGGTCGCAACTGCGGAACTGGCTCGCGGCCTTGGCGCACAGATTGCAGGATTGGCGTTTGTGGTCGAACTTGATTTTCTGAAAGGTCGCGAGAAACTGGCGAAGTATGACGTGTTCTCGCTGCTGCACTATGATCGGTAGGAAACGGTGATTGGCGGGAATCGCATCCTGCGGCGGCTTCCGGACTCAGCCGCAGGCACTGCGCTGGCCAATTCTCTCGCCGCTTAGCTTCCCGTTACTTCACCAGGTGTGCCACGGCCCGGAATAGACCTGTCCAAATCGCCAGGCTGACAGCCACCGATGCGGTGTAGGAGACGATCGCAATCCAATTCCAATGAACGTATCTTTCGTTTTCGCGGATCCACATGGGGGAGGGCTCCTTAGTTGTCTGAGATGGGGTAGCAATTTACTGCCCGTTTGGGCTTTATCTTGCAAGTAATTGAAAACATTCCCTGGGCTTCGCGACCGCCTCTTGAAAGTGGGTGAAATCGCTATGCTACCCGAGAAATTTGCTCGGTTGCTGCCGAGAGCAGGTGCCGAAATCTTGACATGAGGGCCGCTCGCCGCCCGGCACTCGGGGAGGGCCAGAGATGGTGGTAAGCTAGGTCCTTCGCCGGATGATTTCATGCGCGTAGTGAGTTCGATCCAGAGTTCGATCCAGAGTTCGATCCAAAGTTCGACCAGAGTCTTCTTCTTGCTGGCGTTGCTGGCGGCCACGCTGGTGGGCGCGTTCGGAGCCGATTCCACCCCGCTCCCGCCTTCCATCACCACGGCGCCACTCTCCGTCGACCAGGTCGTGAACAATCTCGTCCGCAAAGATAAAGAGCGGGCACGGGCTCTGCGCCACTACGAATCCACCCGCGTGTATCGCCTTTCCTATCGCGGATTCCCGGGCGATCGCGAAGCCGAAATGACCGTCGAGGCCACGTATGACAGTCCTTCAACCAAGAGCTTCAAAGTCATCTCCCAAAAAGGATCGAAGCTGATCATCGACCGCGTGTTCAAACGGTTGCTGGAAAGCGAAAAAGAAGCCGTAGAACCGGAAATGCACGCCCGCACGCTGCTGAACCGCGACAACTACGACTTCGCGCTGATCGGCTACGAGTCCTCGGGCGTCAATTCCTCAGGCGTCAATCCCTCGGACAAGGGCAATCAATACGTGCTCGCGGTCTACCCGAAAGCGAGAAGCAAGTACGTCTATCGCGGCAAAGTGTGGGTCGACGGAACCGATTTTGCCGTGACGCGCATTGACGCCGAGCCAGCTCAGAATCCTTCATTCTGGACGAAGAAAAGCGAAATTCGTCATGAGTACATGAAGGTGCAGGATTTCTGGTTTCCCCGGCGCAACGAGTCTGTAAGCTACATCCGGCTCGGCGGGCGCGCCACGCTGACGATTGACTACGACAACTACCGTGTGGGCGCTTCGCGGTTGTCGGGGAGTGCCACGAAACCATCTTCTTCCGGCGTGGACGCCCGCTAGCAAGGCGCTTGCGTAGGGACAGCCGCCTTTCAGGTCTCAGGTGTTAGGTCTCAGGTCTCAGAATTTGGTTTTCCTGAGACCTGAGACCTAACACCTGACCTAACCGGCGGTAGTACAATCCCGCCATGGATAGCCTGATCCAACCGAACGCAAATCCCACGACGGAGCGGCAAGAGTCCAGCCTCCGTCCTATCCTGGTCGGGATCGTCATTGTAGGGATCGTGGTTGGCATCCTGGCGATGATTCTTCGCTCCGAGCAAAAAAAGCCCGCCGCACCTCCCGCGTATGCCGCGAACCTGAAATTCTCGGACCTGAAGACAAGTGCCGCGCAGAATTTTGTTGGCGCCACTGTCAGCTATATCGATGGCGCCATCACCAACACTGGCGATAAGACCGTCATCCACGCGGTGGTGCAGATCACGTTCAAGGACGACATGGGGCAGACGGCGCAACGCGAGGAGCTTCCCATCCGCGTTCTGCGCACCGGCGGACCCTACGACGAAGCCGTGGACCTCAACCTGTCGCCGCTCGCGCCCGGCCAGAGCAAACCTTTCCGCCTGACCTTTGAGAACATCTCGGCGCAGTGGAACCACGCTTATCCGGAGCTGCAGGTCACGCAGGTCACGGTCAAGTAAGCAGCTCGAGTTAGTCTCGCGATAACAAATTCATTTGACTCACCGGGGTCTTATATCTGTAATGGCGTTATATCTGTAATGGCGCGGCGCTATGTGGAAACGTAATGCATTGTTCCTACTCTTGCTCGCTGCTCGGCTGGCCTCGGCGCGCGATAAGCCGGAGAACTGGCTGGAAGTCCGCAGTCAGCATTTCACCGTACTAGCGAACTCCAACGAGAAGACGGCGCGGCGCATTGCAGACCAGTTTGAGCGTATGCGTTCCGTTTTTCATGTGGCGCTTCCGCACCTGTCCCTTGATAACGGATCGCCCATAATCGTACTGGCAATCAGGTACGAGGGAGATTTTCGCGCCCTGGAACCGAAAGCTTATCTGGCAAAAGGGCAACTGAAGGTGGGCGGAGTTTTTCTGCGAGCACCTGAGAAGAACTACGTTCTTATGCGAGTCGATGCCGAAGGCGAACACCCATACGCGGTGATTTATCACGAGTACACGCACTTTCTTCTCGGTAAGGCCGCAGAGTGGATGCCATTGTGGCTGAACGAGGGGCTGGCTGAGTTTTATGAGAATACTGACATCCACGAGAAGGATGTCGCGTTGGGCCAGGCGAGTCCGGGGAATCTGCAGTTGCTGCGCAAGAACCAGTTGCTGCCGCTGGCTACTTTGTTCACCGTTGACGCCAGCTCGCCCTACTACCACGAGGAAAACAGAGGCTCCATCTTCTATGCGGAGTCGTGGGCACTGACTCACTATCTGGAAATAAAGGACATTCAGGAAAAGACACGCCGCGTGCCCGACTACACGGAACTGCTAATGCAGAAGGTAGACCCGGTGACTGCGGCTACTCGCGCCTTTGGCGATCTCAAGAAGCTGCAATTGAATCTGGAAATCTACGTGCATCGAGAAGGGCACGTGCCGCAAGAAAGATTCATGTATATCAAGATGCCGACCGCGATCGACGTGGACGACTCGGCGTTCAAGGTGCAAACTGTGACCGAGGCACAGGCCGATGCGGTGCGCGCGGATTTCCTGGCCTACAACGACCGGGCTGGGGATGCCCGGGTGCTTCTGGACCGCGTGTTGCAGAAAGATCCACAGAACGTTTCGGCGCATGAAACCATGGGATTTCTAGAGTTTCGCGCAGGGCACTTCGACGAGGCGCGCAAGTGGTACGAGCAGGCGGTGAAACTTGACTCGCAGAGTTACATCGCCAACTACTATTTTGCGGCCATCTCGATGAGAGCTGAGACCAATCCCGGCGATGACGCGCGGGTGGAGAGCAGTTTACGCGCCGCCATCAAACTCAACCCGTCGTATGCGCCGCCCTTTGATCGTCTGGCGGTCTTCGAGAGCGCGCGGCACCGAAATCTCGAAGAGGCGCGCAGGATGGCAATCACGGCGGTGCAACTGGACCCCGGAAATGCGGCCTATCGCGTAAACGCAGCCAACGTACTTTTGCAGATGGACCGGCGCGCAGATGCACTGAGCGAGCTCGGCGAAGCCTTGCGCCTAGCCAAGTCTCCGCAGGAGGCGGCGACGGTCCAGAACATTCTCACGCAAGCCGAGCTGTACACGACCACACGAGACCCGGAGGCGGAACAAGATCGGCAGCCGGAAGAACCAGAAACCAACGCAGAGGCGAACGCCTTGCCCGAAGGAGAGGGCAACGTCGACGCTGAAGCGGCCGCGGAAGAGCTTCCGAAGGGACCGCATCGCTTTCTGATCGGCAGGCTTGAAGACGTGCATTGCCAGGTGCCAGGCATCGACCTGAAGGTCGCCGCCAATGGGAAGACGATGGCACTGCATAGCGGTAACTACTACGAGATTGGGTTCTCGGCGCTCGGCTTTACGCCCAAGGGAGGCTTCGATCCCTGCAAGGATCTGGAGGGTAAGTCGGCGAAGGTTGAGTATGTCGAATCCTCCACTAAGTCGACTGCAGCCTACGTCGTAGCCATTGAGCTCCGCAGGTAAGAGAGGCGGTCAGAGGACAAGCGGGCAAGGGGCGTGAGTTACCGTGCTTTGTTAGTGGAACCGCCTCCGGTCGGTTTTGGCCTGCGGCGAGCGCTCGGAAACCCACCCACGCCGCCCTTCGCCCGCTACAATGGGCCTTATGCCCGACGTGAAACCATTCCGTCTTACGGAGTCCGTAAAAGCCGCGGGTTGAGCGTCCAAGCTGAGTCCGGCGGCGCTGGACACGGTGCTTGGGAAATTAGCCCGGCAACAGGACCCGAATGTGCTAGTCGGCTTCGATCACGCCGACGACGCCGGCGTGTATCTGCTCACGCCCGAGACGGCGCTTGTGCAAACGGTCGATTTTTTTACGCCCATCGTGGACGATCCTTACACCTTCGGCCAAATCGCGGCTACCAACGCGCTCAGCGACGTCTATGCCATGGGGGGAAAGCCGCTGACTTCGCTGGCACTTGTGTGTTTTCCCGAAAAAGGCGATCTCGAGATTCTGGAGCGCATACTGGCCGGCGGCTTGTCGAAGATGATCGAAGCCGGATGCACGGTGGTGGGCGGCCACAGCATCCGCGATGAAGAAACGAAATTCGGATACTCCGTTACAGGCGTGATTCATCCCCAGCGCGTGCTGACCAATCTGGGTGCGCAACCCGGCGATAGGCTGCTGTTCACCAAAGCGCTAGGCACGGGAGTCATTTCGACCGCGATCAAGAAAGGCGTCGCCAAGCAGGACTGGATTGACGCGGCAGTGACGTCGATGAGTACTTTGAACAAGGCGGCGGCCGAGGTGATCATCAGCGGGCGTGGGGTGACGGAGCAAAGTCCCACGTCTCGAAAACCGCGAGACGTGGGGCACCCGGCGTCTGGGCCTACGTGGTCCGTCCACGCCCTGACCGACGTCACCGGCTTCGGCTTGATCGGCCACGCTCGCGAAATGGCGCTGGCGTCGAACGTCAGCCTCGTTTTCTATTCCGCCAACATTCCTGTGCTCCAAGGCGCGCTCGATTGCATCCACGCCGGCTTCATTCCCGGCGGACTAAAAGCGAATCGTGACTTTGCCGAATGCCTGGTGGGCTACGATCCGTCGGTGCCCGACGATATCCGCACGCTGCTCTTCGACCCGCAAACCGCCGGAGGCCTGCTGATCTCGGTTGTCGCCGAGGACGCCGCCCCACTCACACGCGCGCTGCACGATGCCGGGGTTCCCGCCGCCGAAATTGGCGAAGTGATACCGCTCACTAAACCTTTGATTAATGTCACTTCTTGATTAGTGCGCTCCTGCTAGACTGCGTTGATGAGTCCCCAGATGTGGGCCAGGTGGTGGTCATCGTGCTCCGCCACAAAGTAGAGATGGTCCACCAGCCGCATGGGTGTTTTCAGACGCGGATGGAGAGAGGCGCGGGCGAAAATTGCAGGGTCGATCTTTCCCACTCGGCTGAGCAGTCGTAAGCGCGCGCTTCGAAATTCGGCGAGGATCTCTTCGATTGGGCGCAGGTTGTGCTGCGCTTCGGACGTCTTCCGATTCGTCAAGTCAGCCACAGTAAGCTGTGATGCTTCCATTAGGTAGTCATCGACCCGCGCCATCCATAGAGGTTCGAGGTCCGGCAAGTGGCCGGCATGTTCCTGGGCCGACCACTTGTCATTTTCGCTCGGTTTCCGAACCAGGACATCGCGATTAGCGCCGCGGACGATTTCTTCCAGCCGGGCCGGCGTGCCTCGTAAACGCGCGCACAGGTTCGGATGTTGCTCCACAGGAAAGGTGAAGTCAAACTTCCGCTCAAACCAGATCGGCGGTCGATTCATGGCTGCACGCGAATCAAATCATGCCTTCCTACAAGATGCCAAAGCAAGCGGGAGCGACGCAATTTGCGGCACACGTTTCGCGGCACACATTCGGTTGCCGGAACCTTCTCCGCAGCTGTTGCATCCGATACAAATGATGGACCATGAATCTTCAAATCTCTAGCCATCTTTTTCTTCAGCGAAAGGAGCACTCATGAAAACCCGCAATCTTGGAGGTTCCGGTCTCAGAGTTTCTGCCCTCGGCCTGGGCTGCATGGGCATGTCGGAGTTCTACTCGGGGCGCGATGACGCTGAATCAATTGCGACCATCCATCGGGCGCTCGAACTGGGCATCACGTTTCTAGATACCTCCGACATATACGGGCCGTACAAGAACGAAGAGCTGGTCGGACGAGCGATCAAGGGCAAGCGCGACCAAGTCGTACTGGCTACAAAGTTCGGCATTGTGCGCGATCCCAGCAACCCTAATGTTCGCGGCGTCAATGGCAAGCCCGACTACGTGAAGAAATGCTGCGAAGGAAGTTTGCAGCGGCTGGGCGTCGAACACATTGACCTCTATTATCAGCACCGCGTCGATCCGAAGACGCCGATTGAGGAAACGGTTGGGGCTATGGCGGAATTAGTCAAGAAAGGCAAGGTACGTTATCTCGGCCTTTCAGAGGCGGGCGAAAAGACGCTGCGGCGCGCGGTGAAAGTGCATCCCATCGCGGCGCTGCAGACGTAGTATTCGCTGTGGACGCGCGATCCGGAAGAGGAAATCCTGGCGGTGTGCCGCGAACTTGGAATCGGCTTTGTCGCCTACAGCCCGCTCGGACGAGGCTTTCTTGCCGGCCAGTTCAAGAAGTTCGAAGACCTGGCGGCGGATGATTATCGCCGTTTGTCGCCGCGCTTCCAGGGCGAAAACTTTCAGAAGAATCTGGATCTGGTACAGAAAGTGAAAGAGATGGCGCGTGAAAAAAAATCTCAGCCTTCACAATTGGCGCTCGCTTGGGTGCTGGCGCAGGGTGACGACATTGTCCCGATTCCAGGCACGAAGCGGCGCAAGTATCTCGAGGAAAACGCCGCGGCGGTGGATTTGAAACTGACTCCGGATGATCTGCGCCGCCTGAACGAAGTCTTTCCCTCGGGCGCCGCCTCGGGATCGCGCTACCCGGAAGACATGATGCATTTGATCAACGCGTGAGGTTGGCTCGTGTGGAAGTAGCTTAACCGCCGCGAGCTTTGTCGCGCATGCGCTTGACGAAACTGGGAACGTGCACCACGGCGCGCCCGACCGTACCGCTCCCGATCTCCTGCGTGCCGTCGTGGGCGCGGACGCGCATGATGTAGAAGCGCCCGTCGAACGATTCCAGTTGCGCCTCGGCTTGAATTCGCATCCCGATTCCGCTGGCCGCGTGGTGTTCGACGTGGATCGAGATCCCCACTGTGATTTCTCCCTCATCGCAAAACGGTTGCAGCGCATGGAAGCAGGCCATTTCCATCAGCCGAATCATGTCGGGAGTCGAATACACGGGTGGCAACTCCGGATGATGCGCGGCGATGGTGTGCTTCAGTTCGACGGTTTCAGCCGCCTCGCCGCGCACGCCAATGGGGATGGGTCGGGGCATGGGGGTGCAGAGATGGCGGTGGTAGAAGCTACGATTTCAACGTGCGCCAACGCGAAGATTCTTCACTTCTGCAATCTGACTTCTTACTTCTGATTTGAACTACGCCGCCACGCGTTCCATGCGCCGCGCCTCGAAGCCATCCAGCACGGTCCATAAAGCTTTGGCCGCTTTCTCGGCGGCAGCCAATGCTTTTTCGGCAGTCTCTGGATTGGCCTCAACCCGCTTCTCCAGTTGCGTGCGCCACACCTGCGCATGGTACACGTCGGCGGTGGCGTGCAGCGTGAAATAACCGCGGGTCTTCTCATCGGCGCCGTAGAGTTCACCGAGGACGCGATCTTTCTCTTGCGCCAAGCGCGGCACCTGCGATTCGTAGGCATAGAAAGCCGCCAGCGCCTCTTCCGGAGTGCCTTCGCCGGCGACACGCTGGAACCAGGAGATGAGCTTGCGAACTCCCCCAACCGGCCGCCGTTTCGGCATGCGGCTTCCGCCCACGCCTTCGACAAAATCGAGCCACAATTCGGAGTGCGAACGTTCCGGCTCAACGAAGGAATCTTCGCCGCCCTTCTCATCGGCCATGTTGGCGAGAACGGCGCGGCGCAGTTCGCCTTCTTCCAGCCGGACGGCAAGCTGCGCCAGATAGCCCGGGAACGCCTCCACGTGCGAGTAGTAATCCTGGGCGTAGCCGCGCAGATCGTCGCGGGTCAGTTCGCCCGCCGACCAGGCCTTGTAAAAGGGATGACAGAGCAAGTCGTAGCGATGAATGCGTTCTTCGAGTAGACACACAAAGGGCTTTGTTTCCATGATTTTAGTTTCCATAATTTACCCCGATAACTTTTAACTATACCGTTGCGACGGGCGAATCACAAGGACGCGGCGTTAGAAACCAGGGCCCGGGCTACGCTCTCGCTGCCTGAGAGATGTCTGAGAGAAGAACATTGCTACAATTGAACGAAGCAGTGCTCTCTCCGTTGTTGTGGGGTTTGAACAAACGCACATGCGGCCGTTTGACGAACATTTCGAGGTGGTGGTGGTGGGCGCTGGCCATGCGGGATGCGAAGCGGCCATGGCGGCGGCGCGCATGGGGCTGAAGACGGCGCTCTATACGCTGAACGTCGATCTGATTGCGCAGATGTCGTGTAATCCCGCCGTTGGCGGCATCGCGAAGGGGCACCTGGTGCGCGAAGTGGATGCGCTGGGCGGCATCATGGGCGAAATCACGGACGCCGTCGGAATTCAATTCCGCCTGCTCAACACTTCGCGTGGACCCGCCGTTTGGTCGCCGCGGGCGCAGTGCTGCAAGCAGGCCTATCGCCTGAAGATGCGCGAAGTGCTGGAGTTGCAGGGGAACCTGAAGATCAAGCAGGCGGAAGTGGTGGATGTAATCGTGGAGACACTCGCTGTTCGCTGTTCGTCGTTCGCTTGTTCCGATGACGATGGGGATTGTCGTTCCGAGCGGAGCGAACAATCTGAAGTTGCGAACGGCGAACGACGAACAGCGAACGACGTTGCCAGCGTCCAACGACCAGCGACTGGCGATCGCATCATCCGCGGCATCCTGCTGCGCGATGGGCGGCGCGTTTCGGCGGATGTGGTCATCATCACTACTGGGACTTTTCTTAACGGGCTGATTCACTGCGGCGAGCAGCAGTATCCCGCCGGACGTTCGGGAGAACCGGCGGCGGTTCTGCTGGGCGAAGCGCTCAAGAAGCTTGGCCTGCGCGGATGCCGGCTCAAGACCGGGACGCCTCCGCGGCTCGACGGACGCACAATTGATTGGGCGCGGTTCGAGCAGCAGCCGGGCGATGTGGATCCGACTCCGTTCAGCTTTCGCACCCGGAGGGTTGCGCATCACGACTCGCAGGTGCCGTGCTACATCGCCTTTACCACCGAAGAGACGCATCGCATCATTCGCGAGAACGTGCATCGTTCGCCGATGTACAGCGGACAGATTCATTCGACGGGGCCCCGCTATTGTCCCTCGATTGAAGACAAGATCGTCAAGTTCCCCGACAAACTGACGCACCAACTTTTCCTGGAACCCGAGGGCCTGAACACGCATGAGATCTACGTGAACGGCATGAGCACTTCGCTGCCGATTGACGTGCAACTGGCGATCCTGAAGTCGATTCCGGGGCTCGAGAGCGCGGAGATGATGCGGCCTGGGTACGCCATTGAGTACGATTCGATCGATCCCACGGAACTCAAGCGCACGCTGGAAACGAAAAAGATTGCCGGACTGTTTCTCGCGGGGCAGATCAACGGGACATCAGGGTACGAAGAAGCGGCGTGCCAGGGAATCATGGCTGGAATTAACGCAGCGCTGAAGGTGAAGAAAGAGCCTCCGCTGGTGCTTGACCGCACGGAAGCGTACACGGCCATTCTTATCGACGACTTGATTTCGAAAGGCACCAAGGAGCCTTACCGGATGTTTACTTCGCGCGCGGAGTTCCGGTTGCACCTGCGGATCGACAACGCCGACCGGCGGCTCACTCCGCATGGACGGCGCGTGGGGCTGATCTCGGATGAAGCGTGGGCGGAGTTTGAGGCGAAACAGCAGCGGCTGGAGGGGATTCGGTCGGTGCTGGAGCAGACTAAGCTTACAGGGGTTATGGCGTCGCAAATCCCGGTAGCTTGTTTCGCTGCCGGCGAAACCGGTCGAGCTGCTCCACCCCGTCAAGCCAACACCGGGCTTGACGGGGGCCCCGGTGCGCTCGACTTGGACGGCCGAGGGCGGCCGTCCCTACGCGAGCAGGATCTGTCTTCTGCGATTGGGCAGCCTTTGGCGCAACTGCTTAAGCGGCCGGAGATCACCATCGAGCAACTGGCGGCGGTCCTCCGGGATCTCGTGCCCAGGTTTTTTGAAAGAAACTCCTTTGCGAACTCGGCGTCCTCTGCGGTTGATCTTTCTGCGGTTGATTCCGCTCCGGTTCATCTCTCGTCTGAAATCCGCAACGAGCTTAAGTCGGTCGAAACTGAAATTAAGTATGCTGGATACCTCGACCAGCAGCAGCGCGCTATCGATCGGCTGAAGAAGGCTGAGCAGCGCCGTATTCCGGATTGGTTCGATTACCGGGCAGTCAGCGGGTTGTCGCGCGAAATGCAGGAGAAGCTGGGAAAAGTCGTCCCGCAGACGCTTGGCCAAGCCTCGCGCATTCCCGGCGTAACGCCCGCGGCCGTCTCGCTGATCAATGTTTATATCGAGATTCAGGCGCGACGGCGGGAACAGGCTGCGGCGCTTTAACCTGCAGTAACTTCAAAAACAAACTTCAGGTGGGGGGCAGGTTGCTTGCGACTCGAGGCACAGCGGAGAGGCCTTTCCACGCGACCCACGCTGCTGTCGCCCACAGAAGCAGGCCAAACGACAGCCCTACTACTTTCTGGCGAAGAACGGCGTCGGCCACAAAAACGCCGACGAGGGCAATCGCGCATCCCAAGAATCCCGTCACATGGTAGGCAGGCGCTCTGAACAAGGGGGCCAACGCGAAAAAATGAACGCCGACAATCACGGCGATTGCGCACGAGATGTAGTCCGGGTAATGGACTACATTCAGCACGACCACGGCCAGAACAATCGCAGTCGTCTCGATGCCGGAAACTAGGCCGACGCGCCGCCCCATCGCGCGGTTGGTTGCGACCTGCTCCGCGGTCAGGGGAACTGTGTCGCGCGACAGCCGTGACGCCCGCAATCCCAGGGTTGCTATCGACGATCCCAAAACGATGCCGGCGAAAAGCAGGGAGAGCCGCAGCCAGACGGGCGATGGGCCTCCGAGAAGCAACCCCACCAGCAGCCAGACGATGCCAAAGCCCAGCATGATGGCGGCACCGGTGGTCATTCCGAGCAATATGCTTCGATTCATAGTTTTCTCATGTTTCAGCGAGCGGCTGCCTTTAGCACAGCGGAGCGCAGTTCGTCGTAGGAAAGCGCTCCTGGATGATACATCGCCACTTGCCCGGCGCGATTCAGGACGACCAGAGTCGGCGTCGTACTCGCTCCGTAAGCATTGAAGTTCTGTTTGCTCAAGGGCACGGGCATATCCTGCAGGCTGGCGTAATAGCGTGTGCGGACGGATTCGATATATGCCCGTTCCTGGTCGGGCCCCGCATCGGTCCCCTGGGCCGCGTAGCCGTAGAGTTGTGTCGGCCCGATGACGACCAGACCTTGCGGACCGAACTCCTGCCGCAAGCGGGCAATAACGGGGACTTCGGCTTTGCAGTCTCCACACCAATGCGCCCAGAAAAACAAAAGAACTGGCGAACCTTTCAGCGACGCCAGCGCCGGTGGCTTCGGTCCGAGATATCGAGTCACATCGAGGGGCGGCGCGGGTTGGCCGACCAGAGTCAGCAGGTTGAGGTCCTTCTGGAGCCGCGCTCGAATGGATGTATTTCCATAGCGCGCCAAAGCCGAGCGCAGCAGGCTGACGGCTTTCGCTGGCTGTCCTTTTTCGGCCAATGCCTCAGCGAGAACTTCGTAAGCGCCACCGAGGGCGGTGGGCAGATGAGGTTCGGCGTCGAGTTTGCGCTTGGCCGTCGTTAATTGCTGCGTTGATTGCCGCGTTAGTAGCTGCTCCGAGAGAACGCGCGTCTCACTGGCATAGGTAATGGCTTGGTCCCACTGCTTCGTCGAGGCCGCGCCGCGCGCCATCCACGATAGGGCTTCGAGGTACTCCGGGGTGGCGCCATGCTGAGCCTTGTAGGTGCGAAGTTCCGAGTCGGCTGCGGAAAAGCCGTTCTGGGCCAATTGAGCGCGAACATCCCCGATAATGTCATCCCCAGCCTGGGCAACCAGAGGAGTTGGAGTTACCCAGGAAGCAACCCAAAGAAGAATTCCGGCGGAGACGAGGCCCCACTTCCCCGTTCTAAGACGCATGACTTGATGATGAATGAGGCTCTGCCAGGTTGCAAATGGGGAAGTTGCAAATGGGCATCGCTCGTCCGCCAAGCAGAGGCGATGCTCAGGCAGCGAGCCTATAGATGTTATCGGAGTGGGAAAGGATGCCCATCATTTCGTGGAAGCTCGCAATCTGGAGGTCCAGAATTAAACGGTTATTCACCAGCCCTTCCAAAACCGGTCGGGAGGGACTAAACAGCTTAAATTGAATATTGTTGTCGCGTGCCCAGCGATCGAGAAACACGAGCATCCCCAGGCCGCCACCGCCAATCGCTTTTACTTCGGAAAGATCGAGCGCAATAATGCGGGCGTTTACCTGGGCTCGCACAACATCGCGAAGCTTGAAAACAGCATCGCTAGTTACGATCCTGCCTTTACACTCAACCACCGCCAAGTCGCTCAGGTTTTCCACGTTGATGGCCAGCATAAAACCCTCCGCGCCCATTTGGAGAGCAAGAACCCCGCCAAAAGGCGATGGGCCTTATTTTTCAATTTGATGCGAAAATTCAAGAAGGGTGTAGCGGCAATTTCGGGAGGCGCGAGAGCAATGTATTCCTACCGGGAACGCTGTATAGACGAGGGTTGCCGTTGGATAGCAGGGACGGGTTACCGGAGTAAGCACAGAATCTTCTAGCCATTTACCCGCGAATATGTACAATTTAGGTGCGTCTGACTTTACGGCTGTTCAGCAGCACCCCGCTCTAAAGCGTGACCTGCCTGCACTATCCCGCGAGTTCCAGCGCACACTTCAACCCAAAAGGAACACAGCAACATCATGGAAACAGGAACAGTAAAGTGGTTTAACGATGCCAAGGGCTATGGTTTTATCAGCCGCCAGAATGGTGAGGACGTTTTCGTTCACTTCTCCGCCATTCAGGCAAACGGGTTTCGCAGCCTGCAGGAAGGTCAACAAGTTCAGTTCGACGTCGTAAAAGGCCCCAAGGGCTGGCAGGCAGAGAACGTCAAAGGCGTCTAGGCCACAACCAAAATTCGGAAAAAGAAAGGCGGCCCGCGCGGGCCGCCTTTCTTTTTGATTAGAGGTTTTTGATTACTGGAGGGACGGGCGTCTCGCCCGTCCTTGAGCAGTTTGGCGGCCGGGCGGGGACGCCCAGATCTCCACTCACGCCGCCTGCTCGGCTTCGGCGACGGTGCCGTAGAAACGAAAGAAATTTTCCACCCGAGTGACTTCGAGAGCGTGGTGGATCCGCTGATTCACGCCCACCAACCCCAGACTGCGTCCATCTTTTTGTCGCACCACATAGGCGCCGACCAGCGCTCCAATCCCCGACGAATCCGCTAGTGGGACATCCGTGAAGTCCAGGATGAGCGCTCGCGACGTGTCGGCGCGCAACTTGGATTGAAAGCCGAATAGATTGAGAATTGTCAGTGGCCCAGAGAGGCGCAGGATGCGGATTCCCTCCCGCGACCCGGGTAGATCTTCGATTTGCAGCGGCTGATCGGGCATGGCAGAAATGGTAACGACGAATTATACGGCAAATGTTAAAAACAGGTTAATTCCAACTGCCGGCCGCCTGAGTTGAAGCCCGGATTGCAGAGGTCAGAGATGAGATTGCAGAGGTGCAAACCCAAGCCGAAGATTCTTACCTCTGCAATCTGACCTCTAACCTTCACCTCCCCGCACCAGCTTACTTTCCGCCTACCGTGAGCCCATCGATGCGGATGGTCGGAGAGGCTACGCTGCCGCGGAATTCCAGGTCGGTGCCGATCTCAGAAATATTGCAGAACATATCTTTGAGATTGCCGGCTACCGTGATCTCTTCGACAGGATAAGCCAGTTCGCCGTTGACGATCCACATGCCGGAGGCTCCGCGAGAGTAGTCGCCGGTAACCAGGTTGGCGCCGTGACCGAGAAACTCGGTTACATAGAGGCCGTCTTTGATCTCCGCGATAATCTGGGTCGGCGTCTTCGTTCCCGGTTCCAGGAAGTAATTCCCCGGCCCGATCCCGGGCGTTCCGGCGAGTCCGCGAGATGCGTTGGCCGTGGTCTCCAGTCCCAGTTTCTTCGCCGTGTAGGTATTCAGCAGATACGACTTCAGAATTCCGTTCTCAATCACTACCGTGCGGCGCGTGGGAATGCCCTCACCGTCGAAGGGCGAGGTGCCGAAGCCGCCGGGCATGGTGCCGTCGTCGATGACGGTGACGTTTACTCCGGCAATTTTCTCGCCGAGTTTGCCCGCGAGAAATGATGCGCCGCGATAGACCGAGTCGCCATTCACGCCTTCGAAAATGTGTTCGAGCATGGATCTGGCGACCATCGGATCAAGCACCACTGGCACATGCGCAGTCTTCACCTTGCGCGCGCCGAGACGCCGCAGGGTGCGGCGCGCCGCCTCTTTTCCGACCTGCTCGGCCGAGTCGAGCTTCGCCAGGCTGCGTGCTACGGAGTACCAGTAGTCGCGCTGCATGAGGCCGTTGGCATCCTGAGCAATCGGCACAGCCGCGACTGAACAGTACGACCGGCGGTATTCACCGACAAAGCCGTGGGAATTCGCGAGCACTTTTCTGCCGGTGGCGGCGTCGAACGATCCGCCTTCGGAGTTCTTGATGCGCGGATCGGCGTCGAGCGCGGCCTTTTCTGCGCGGCGTGCGTACTCAATGCGCTCGGGGCCGGGCAAGGAGTAAACGTCCTCGTGATAGAGATGGAGGTCGCCGGAGAGCGATCCGAGCTTGCCGGCTTCGGGAATTCCGGCGTGGGGATCTTCGGAACAGATCTTCGCCAGTTCGAGCGCCGACGTCAACATGCGCTCGATGCCGGCGGCGGAAAAATCGCTTGAGTAGGTGCTCGCCGCGCGCTGGCCGAAGAAGACGCGCACGCCGATGGCGCGCGAGCCGGATTCTTTCAGCGTTTCCACCTGGCCCAGGCGCACCACGGTGGAAAATTCGTCGCCTTCGCGGACGACACACTCGGCTGCCGTCGCCCCGCCGTCTGTGGCGCGGCGGACGACGTCGATGGCTAGTTCTTTGAGATCGAGGGCGCGCTTTACTTCGGTGGTTTCCAGGGTTGTCGTCATTTTGAAAATATTGCAGAGGTCAAAGGTCAGATTGCAGAGCTAGAGGTGTGGATTTTCAATTCTGCAATCTGACCTCTGACCTCTGCGATTCGCTCTCTCATTGCATGAATCCGCCGGTTTCGCGTTTGGCGGTGCCGCCGACGGTCAGGCGATCGATCTTAATGGTCGGGATGCCGACGCCGACCGGAACAGCCTGTCCATCTTTGCCGCAGGTGCCGACGCCTTCATCGAGTTTCAAATCGTTGCCGACCATCGAAACCCGCGTCAGCACATCGGGTCCGTTGCCGATCAGGGTCGCGCCCTTGATTGGGGCGGTGATCTGTCCGTTTTCGATGAGATAGGCTTCCGACGCCGAGAAAACAAATTTGCCATTGGTAATGTCGACCTGCCCGCCGCCGAAGTTCACCGCGTAAACGCCATTCTTCACCGAACGAATAATGTCTCCGGGATCGTCCTGCCCCGCCAGCATGTATGTGTTTGTCATGCGCGGCATCGGAATGTGCTCGTAGCTTTCGCGGCGCCCATTGCCGGTATCGGCGAGGCCCATCAGCTTCGACGAAAGTTTGTCGCTAAGATAACCCTTCAGAATTCCGTTCTCGATTAGCACAGTTTCCTGCGTGGGCTGGCCTTCATCATCTACATTCAATGACCCGCGGCGCCACGGCATGGTGCCGTTGTCGACCACCGTGCACTTCTCGCTGGCCACTCGTTTGCCGATCAGGCCGGCGAATGCCGACGTCTTCTTGCGATTGAAATCGGCCTCCAACCCATGACCAACGGCCTCGTGCAGCAGAACGCCGGGCCATCCCGGGCCGAGCACTACTTCCATGTCTCCGGCTGGAGCTTCGCGCGCGTCGAGTTGCAGAATCGCTTGGCGCGCAGCCTCTTTGGCAAAGAACTCGGGAGTTTTGTCGCCAAAAAAGAAGTCGAGCGCAACCCGCCCGCCGCCGCCCGATGTTCCACGTCCCGACGACTCGCGGCCCGAACTCGCATCCGTCTTCGCGATGCAGGAAACATTCACGCGCGCCAGCGGCTGCGAGTCTTCCGCAAACGTACCGTCGGAGCCAACCACCAGGATGGTCCTCAGTTCGTCGGCATAGCTGGCGCGCACTTCCTTGATGCGCGGGTCGTATCCACGCGCGGTTTTATCGGCGCGCATCAGCAGTTCAACCTTGGCGGTAATGTCGGCGTCCACCGAAGGCAACGCCACGGGATACAGGCTGCGTGCCGGCTTCTGTTGGAATCCGGCGACCGTCGTCTTGGCCGGCGCGCTTGCGATCAGCGCCGCGGTGCGCGCGGCATGAAGTATCCGTTGCGGAGAAAGATCGTCGGTGTAGGCATAGCCGGTGCGCTCTCCGGAAACGACGCGCACGCCGCACCCCGCCGAAATTCCCTGCGAGGCCGACTTCACCAGCGACTCATCCACCATAAGCGAGGTCGAGGTCAGGTATTCGAAATAAAGGTCGGCATAGTCGCCGCCCGCCGAAAGCGCGGCGGCCAGATAGGTCTCAAGATCGTGGTTCGTAAGCCCGTAGTGCGCGAAAAAGAAGCGTTGTTGGATGGCAGTCACCATATTTTGATGCCCTTGGTTTTGAAACGACTCGCAGCGGTTAAATCCATTATCCCACGAGCGGAACGCGAGGACCGTGACCGCGAGATGAGTTCGACCGTGGAGGGACGGGCGTCTCGCCCGTCCAGCCGGGCGGGGACGCCCGGTGCTCCACTAGATCAAAACCAAACAATTTTGCGGTCCAGCGATCACTGACGCCGTCTCTGGCGAGGTGAATAATTCTGAGAACGTGACCTCAGACTCGCTCAGCCAGATGCTCGCGGAATTCCTCGACGGCGCACGCGCCGCGGTGGTGGTGGAAGATGGCGCCATCGCGTTCGATCTGGCGGACTCGAAGTATTCGATTTCCGGCGAGTACAACAAATGCCTGCTGCATCTGTGGTCGAGCGAGCGGAATTTCGTGCGGCGCGTGCTGGATGCGGAAGTGAAGGCCACGACGCTTCGGTTGCTGGTGCAGCGCATGGGGCAGAATCGCCCCACCCGGCTCGACTTCTGCCGCGACCGCGATCAGCGCTCGCTGGCTGCGCGACGGGCGGCGCGCGGCGCCTACGAGTCTCGCCTGCGCCGGGCGCTGGAGAGAAATTTTCCCGGCTGGACCGTGGTCAGGCTCACCACCAGCATGGACCTCAAGCACTCCTTCGGCCCGGCCTACCTGCGCGGCCTCCTGCGCCAGGGACAACGGGCCCTCGCCATCGTGGGAGTGAACGACCAGGAAACGCAATCGAGCGTAGATGGCGCGCTGACCTGCGGAATTCTTTGGCTCGAGGCGTGCCGTCTGGCGCAGCAGGAACGCCGCGTAGTCGAGGGTCTGGCGATGGTTGTGCCCAAGGGCATGGCTACTCTAACCCGCCAGCGTATGGCGCATCTCCATCCAACGGCGGCGAAGTGGCATTTGTACGAATTCGACCAGCCGGAGGATGCGTGCGCGGCAGTGGACATCGGCGATCGCGGCAATCTGGCAACCCGGTTGGTGCATTCGATCGATGAAGGCTTGGCGCGCGAACGCTTTGCGGAGTCCATCGCGCGCATTCGCGCCATTCTGCCGCAAGCGGAAGTCGTGGTGCTCTCGCCCGCGCTGATTTCATTCCGGCGGCATGGCCTCGAACTCGCCCAGGCGCGGATTGCGCATGATCCGCGAAACTTTCAGAGCAGCGAGGAAATCGCGTTCGGTGTGGGGCCGGAAGAGCGGGTACTCGACTCGGAGAACGAAGCGCAGTTTGCCGATCTGGTGCGGCTGGCGGCGGCGGTCCGGGACAAGGACGGTCCCAAGAATCACGCGTTGTGGCGGATGCATCCCGAGCACTGGCTGGAATCGCTGGTTGCCCGGAACATCGCGGCGCTCGACGGACGGCTGCGGCCGGAAGCGGTGTATGCCCAAGTGCCGGCGTTTGCCGCGGCGGATCGCGCGATGATTGACATTCTGGCCGTAACTCGCGAGGCGCGACTGGCCGTCGTCGAACTCAAAGCCGACGAGGATATCCATCTACCGCTGCAAGGCGTGGATTACTGGTCGCGCGTCGCCTGGCACCAGAGCCGCGGCGAGTTTGCGCAATTCGGTTATTTTCCCGGAAGCGAGATCTCGCCGCAGAAGCCTCTACTGATGCTGGTCGCGCCCGCTCTGCACGTGCATCCTACAACCGATACGATCCTGCGCTATCTGTCGCCGGAGATCGATTGGGAAGTGCTGGGAATTGACGAACACTGGCGGGAGGAGATACGGGTCGTGTTCCGAAAAAGGCCGCCGCGCACGCCGGACTGGGCGGCTATTCCTGCGTGAAAGCGTTTTACCGCCGAGACGCCGAGCGCGCCGAGAAAACCTTTTTTGGGGTTTTAAGAAACTAAGGTGAGGATTTTTGGAAAGACAAACAGGCTCCCCTCGATTTTGAATTTGGCTCAAGAATCTCTCGGCGTTTCTCTGCGTCTCGGCGTTGTTCCAGGTTGCTCCGCTGGCTCAGATTCCTATGCTCTTCCGCAGCATTACCAGTTGTCCGAGGTGATATGCATTGTGGTCGGCCACGAGCAGCGCCTCGCGCAAAATCGTTTGCCCATCGCCCCAGGGAATCCGCGCATAGAGATCGACTTTCCGGTCCGAGACGAGCTGTTCCATCGTCCGCAAGTCCTTCCTGAACGCAGCCATACTCGCGCTCCATGCTTTCTCGTCCGCGGGAGCTTCCGAGGCAGGCCAATATCCTTCGGGCCATTTCGGGGAAACGTGCTTCGAATTGCGGCTGAACTCCACGATGTCCCATTGGCCGAGGCGCAGGTGCTCGAGCAGCATCCATGCGGTGTGAGGGAAGTTCGCGACTTTGACTCCGGCGAGTTGCACGGGCCAATCGCCCATGGCATCGTCGAAGTTGGCATGCGCCCCACCGCCTTTCAGCAAGTAGAGCACGTGGTCGCGAAGGGGTTGATCGAGAAGCGCAGGCCGCGCTGCGGCTTTTTTGTTCGATCGCGCTGCGGCTTTTCTGTTCGATTTGGACTGGGTCGATGTTCTGGTCTTTTTCCGCATAGTGATTCCATTTTACGGGGACGGAAGTTCAATTGAGAAGTTCGAGCGTCATTCCGCCGGCCTCGGGTGCATTTCGCTTTCTGGCGCTTCGCCCTTGTATACCCGCCCGATTCCCCGCACGAGGCGCCGCATGGGCAGCTCTCCCCTGGCATCGGCAAAGAAAATCTCGCCCGCGCGGGTTCCGCGATAGCACCAGCGCTTCAGGATCGCCAGGTGCTCCAAACGCTCGATCGCGCTGCCTAGCTTGCAGGCGGGGAATGCCGCCAGCGCAGCCTGGATGCGGGCTTCCATGGATTGCGACTTGGCATGCTCCGTATCGGAAATCGGAAATTCCAGCGGCCCGGCCAGCGCGGCCCCGTCGACCCGAAATAAGGCGACGCTTTCCGGCTGCCGGGACTTCTGCACTGACTTTTGCACGATTATGGCGTGCAACTGGTCAATCCGGCGGACGAACTCCGGCAGTTGCTGCAGCACCGGAGTGAGTTTGTCGAGCCTCGCATGGATGGCGGCGGCGGTCTCGAATTCCATTTTCGCCGAGGCGCTATCGCGCTCCGCCGCCATCTGCCGCTTCAGCGATTCGCCGCGCGAATCCAGAAAATCCTCGACCCGCACCACTTCGGCGCGGTATTCGTCATCGGTACAGCCGCGAAAGCAGGGCGCCAAACACATCTTCATTTCGGAATAAACGCAGCCGGGAAATTTCGGATCGGGATGGAGGTCTTCGACGCAGCGCCGCATTTTGAAAAAGTCGAGCGCGTCGTTCATAAACTTTTCCGCCGCCACCCGCGAAGCAAACGGCCCGTAGTAGAGATTCCTGCCGGAAATTCGTCCTAGCCGGGTCGTGATCGAAGCGCGGGGAAATTCGTTTTCCAGGTGCAGCTTGACCAGGGGAGCGATTCGCAGCCGCAAGCGATTCGAGTAGGTCTTGGGAAAGGCGGAGCGCAGAACTTGATAGAGGACGAATCCCGATTCGAAATCGGAACCGGTCAGCGTGTATTCGATCCAGCGAACGCGATCGCGCAGGTTGAGGCGTTTGGTTCGCTCTTCCGGGGCGGAAAGCAAACGCTGCAAACGGCGGCGCAGGTTCGCGGTTTTGCTGACGTAGGGCTCGGAGTGCGCATCCTCGCCGCGCAAGAGAAACACAGCGGGGGCGGCAGCTACGGCAGAGAAAACCTCGGCGTCACCTTCCGGGCGGAACTCGATGCGTTCGGTCAGCACTTTGAGATTGTAGAGGAGGTCAGAGGTTACAGGTCAGATTGCATAAATGAACAGCTCTAACCTCTGCAATCTGACCTCTAACCTCTGACCTCAACCGAAGCTCGCGCTCTTAAACTTCTGCCGGAAGTCGGGCCCGTCCATCTTCACGATGCGGCACATCTCGTGCAAGCGGGAACGCATGCGTTCGCCGATGCGGTCGCCGAGGGTTTCTTCGCGGGCGGCTGCCCGCGCCGGCGATAACGACACTGATGATGATCGAGCCACACTCGCAGCCGGCTCGTCGGCAAAATTTGTGGTGATGATCGTAGCTCGGTTGTCGTTATAGCGCGTGTTGAGAATCAAGCTGACCGTGTCCCACACCCACTCGCTCGGCTTCACGGCGCCTAGTTCATCGAGCAGCAGCACTTCGGCTTCAAAGACTGGCCGCAGCACCTGAAGCTCCGTCGCCTGGACAGAATCGTTGTAGGAGTTCTGAATTTGTTTCAGCAGTTCGCGATAGTCGCAAAAAAGGCAGGCGCTTCCTCGGGCGGCAATGAGTTCCTTAAGAAGGCCCACTGCGAGGTGGGTCTTGCCGGTCCCGATTCCGCCGATCAGGAGCAGCCCAGCGCCGTCTCGCGGATCAAACTCCTGCACGAAGCGCGCGGCACTGATGTGGGCAAGCGCAATCGAGGGATCGGCTCCCGGGAAATCCGTCGTAAAGTTCGAGAGCTCACAATGCTCATATCTCTTCGGAATCCGCGCCGCCGCGATCATGGCGCCGCCGCGTGCCCGGAGCTGGCAATCGCAGCGCGTCACGCCGCCGTCTGGCGTTCCCGGAACCGGCTTCCATCCTGAGCCCGCACACAGCGGGCAAACTTCGGCTGCGGTTTTCATGTTTGTGTAATTAATCCTTACTTAGAACTCTACTTAGAACTCTGCACCCGAACCCGCCTGCGCCGCAACTCGAAACCGTTTCCTTTCTGTGCACATCCTGTGGAGACGAGCGGCGGCTTGTGGAGAACCGAGAAGAAGCGAGGAAATCTTCCGTGCCGCGCGTCGCTGACAAGATCGCAGGCGAAGATCCAGACCAGGAGTGAACACGACCTGGCACTTTCGTCGCATTCTTCAATTACTACACACCGACGTTTGCCTTAGGTGTCAAAACCGGCAACTGGCACGTGTTTCCCATTGACAATCCCTCAACATGGGCGAGAATTGCCATCGCCGGTGCTCGCGCCTTGAGCTTTCCTCCCCGGCCGATGCGCGGGAACGGACAATGACTAGTATCAGGAGAGAGCATGAACAAAGCTGATCTGGTTGACCGGATCGCCGAAGCCTGCAGTATTTCAAAGGCGCAGGCGACGACCGCGATCGACACCACCGTGGACAGCGTTACCGCTGCCCTTCGAAAAGGTGACCGGGTAGCCTTGATCGGATTCGGCACGTTCTCCGTCTCGCAGCGCAAGGCCCGCAATGGCCGAAACCCGCAGACGGGTGCCACCATCAAGATCGCTGCTCGTAGAGTCGCCAAATTCACTCCCGGAAACGAACTCAAGAAAGTGGTCAACAAAAGCAAGTAGGGCCCCAGAGTTTTTGCATGCAGGCGAGACGGCAGGGGGTTGGCCCTGCCGCTTTCGTTTTAGAGCTGACAGCTGCCTTGCTGAATCCTTCCTAACTCCTATAGAATCTAATCTCTGACTTGAAGATTCAGGACTGACATGAAAACAGCTATCCATCCGCACTACAGCGAAATCCGCGTGCATTGCGCCTGCGGGAACGCGTTTATCACTCGCTCCACCCACAAGGGCGACATCGGCGTAGAAATTTGCGCCGCCTGCCACCCCTTCTTTACCGGCAAGCAGAAGCTCATGGACACCGCCGGCCGCGTCGAGCGCTTCCGTCGCAAGTACGCCAAGAGCGACGCCGCCAAGGCCGAAGCCGCGAAGGCCGAGACCGCGAAGAAGTAATTCTGCCCAGAACCACGCATTCCTCAAAGCCTCCCTCAACGGGAGGCTTTACTTTGGCAGTTCTAATCAGACTGGCTGAGGGACTGCCGCTTTCTTCGGACAACCCACAAACCAGCAAGAAGGCCGAGGAGGATCGGCACGAGGCCTTCCGCCATGTTCTGTCCAAATCGCTGAATCGGATAATACGTTTTTTCCACGACTCCAAAGTTGATGGGAATATGGTCGAAAAGCCAGCCCAGCAATGACATCACCTGCTGCTCGATCGCAAAAAGAATAGTCCACATACCCACGTACAACAGCCAAGCAGCAAGTGCGGGAGCGGCGAACCTTCGCGCTAACGGCTTGATGGCGAGAGTCATTCCAGTTCCGGTCATACTTCTCGATTAGCTTGGAGCGATTCTGTGCCCTCCCGAGTCATCGGAGGCTTTGCGCCATAGAGCCATCGTGCGAGCATGTATGCCGACGCCAAGTACAACAGCATTTTTTCGAGCGCCGTCAGGATGGAATGCGATTGAGATTCTGTGGGAATTCTTCCCGCATACTGGCGGGCAAAAAACAAATGATAAGAGATCTGACCAACCAGTAAAGCGATGAGAGCAATGATGGCATCGGCGATTAGCAGTGCCACCAGGATTGCCCCTATATACTCGGTGAGCAGAATCTCGCGAATTTTATTCATAGGCAGTGAACAACCCGGATTGTCGCACACTCGGCGGGTGCTGGAATGGAAGTAGAATCAACCTGTGCAGAAGTTTTGGGACAAAGCGGACGCAGCGGTGGACCGGACGGCCGAGACGCCCGTCGCTCCACCAGCACGCGTGTTTCCGGCGGCCCTGAAGATTGGGAACGTCACGATCTGCCCCGCCACCGTACTTGCGCCCATGTCCGGCGTGACCGACACTGTCTTCCGCCGCTTCATCAAGCGCCTGGGCGGATGCGGCCTGATCATGACCGAGTTCACCTCGGCCGACGGTGTGCTGCGCGACCAGCGCGTCCGCGGACGATACCTTCACTTCTACGAAGACGAACACCCGGTCTCGGCCCAGCTCTTCGGCAGCAGTCCGAGCGTGCTGGCCGATGCCGCTCGCCTGGTGGAAGACCTCGGCTTCGACCTGGTCGACCTGAACCTGGGCTGCCCCGCCAAGAAAGTCGTGAAGTGCAATGGCGGCTCAGGACTGCTGCGCGATCTGCCGCTCATCCGGCAAATTTTCGAAGCGGTGCGCGCCGCCGTGAAGATTCCCTTCACCGTGAAATTCCGCGCCGGTTGGAACGACGACGAAATCGTCTGCGTCGAACTGGCGCGGATGGCCGAAAACTGCGGCCTGGGCGCAGTGGCGCTGCACGCCCGCACGCGCGAGCAAGGCTATAGCGGGAACGCTCGCTGGGAATGGATCGCCTCGGTCAAGCAGGCAGTGAAGATTCCGGTGATCGGCAACGGCGACATCCGCTCGCCCGAAGATGCCTGCGCCATCGTCGCCCAAACCGGCTGCGACGCCGTGATGATCGGCCGCATGGCCCCGGCGAATCCGTGGATTTTTCGCCAGATCGAGCAGTATGTATATGTAAGTGGAGCGACGGGCGTCCCCGCCCGTCCCACCGAAGTAGCGGCGGACGCCCTCGTCCGCCCAGCGGAGCAAAGCTCCGCAGCCGCGAATGCCGCGACGAGCCATCGATACGACGAACCCACCGAAGCCGATCGCTATCAGATGATCCGGACCTACTTCCAAATGCTGCTGGAAGAAGGAATGCCCGGAGCGGAAGGCAAGATGAAGCAGTTCGCGTCCTGGTTCACGCACGGAGCGCCCGGAGGCGCGGCGCTCAGAAAGGCGATCTACGAGGCTAAGAGCGGCGCGGAGATTCTGGGACGGGTGGAAGAATTCTTCGAGGCGAAGATTCCAGCGGGTGCACCCTTCGTTTCGACCTAGGATCGCGCGACCCAGGATCGACCTAGGAATCGCGGGAGAATGCAGTCGGGGCTTCGCCCCGCTGGACGGCCGAGGGCGGGCCGTCCCTACGTGAGCGTCTTTAACTTCAGCTTTCCCCGCTCCCCGTGTTCTACATATCCCCAGGGCGTGGCGTCATCGTGCGTGAACACGGTTAGCCATTTCTCCGGGATCGCCTGCGCGTAATACTTCTTCCGGCTCTCGATGGTTTCGAGCGGAAACAGATCGAACGCCGTCACCCAGGTTAGGTCGAGATGGGCTGAGGTCGGAATCAGATCGGAGATGTAGCATGCCGTCTTGCCGCCATTCTCGACAATCACCGCCTGCATATTCGCCGTGTGCCCCGGAAAAACCTTGACCGAGACGCCGGGCAAAAGCTCCAGATCGCCGTTCAACAACACCATCTGGCCGGTCTCCAGCAGGGGATCGTAGTTCGGGCTCATATAGCTGACGGCGTCGCGCTCCAACTGCAGGCGTCCATGCTCCCATTCTTTTTGCTGGACGTAATACTTGGCGTTCGGAAACGTCGCGACCATCCGATCGCCGCGCCGCACCGTATTCCATCCGCAGTGGTCAAAATGCAGGTGCGTATTGATGACGATGTCGATATCTTCCGGCGCTACTCCAGCGGCGTGCAGGTTGTCGAGCAATTTGGCCGGCTGCTTGTAGATATGCACCATCTTTTCGGATAGTTTGTTGCCAATGCCAGTTTCGATGAGGATGTTTTTCTTGCCAGTGCGCACGAGCAGCGAATTGAGTCCCGCGTCGAGCCGGTTCTGCTCGTCGGGCGTGACCTTCTTCGACCACATGCTCTTCGGAACGACGCCGAAAAAGGCTCCGCCGTCGAGGAAGTAGGTTCCGTCGGAGACAATGGTGAGTTCGAAATCGCCGAGAGTTGTTCGATGCATAAGAAAAGCTTTCAGCTTTCAGCTCTCAGCTTTCAGCTATCAGTAGAATCTCACGTCTGCCGGAACTGTAAGCTGACGGCTGAGAGCTGAAAGCTGAGAGCTACTTCAATTCCTTATTCCAAAAATCTTCCATCATGTGGAACAACTGCGTGCGCGTGGCCGTCCCCGCAATCCCATGTGTCTTATTCGGATAGACCATGAGCCGGAATTGTCTCCCCGCCCGGACCAGCGCGTCGATCATCTGGATTGTATTCTGGAAGTGTACGTTGTCGTCGCTGGTCCCGTGCACCAGCAGCAACGAACCGTGCAGACTGCCGGCCGCGCCGACGATCGAATCGTCGTAGATGCGAGCGTTGTCCTTGAGCAGACCCATGTAGCGCTCGGTGTAAATCGAATCGTAGTCGCGCCAGTTGGTCACCGGAGCAACCGAGATTCCGGCCTTGAAGCGGTCGGAGTGCGTCAGCGCGTAGAGCGTCATCGAACCGCCTCCCGACCATCCCCAGATCGCAGCGCGCGCGCGGTCAAGCTGCGGAAATTGCGCGTACAACTGGTCGAGCGCCGTGAGCTGGTCTTTCAGTTCGACTCCGCCAAACTGCAGCCGGATCGCGGCCGAAAATTTCTTGCCGCGATTCGGCGTCCCGCGATTATCGATGGAGCAAATCGCGAATCCTTCATTTGCCAGCATCTGGTGGAACAGCGCGGTAGTTCCGCCCCATGTATCCCGCACGATCTGGTCCGCCGGGCCGCCGTAGACGTGCACGATCAACGGAATTGGAATAGGAATCTTCTGGTTGGCATCGGCCGGGCGCGGCAGTATCAGCTCGCCATACAACACCGTGCCGTCATCGGCTTTGAATTCCAGGGGCTGCGGCGCGATCAGATCGTAATCCGCCACGCTGCGCCCTTCCCAGATTTTATGGCAGGGGCCGGCCGGCGCGCACACAGAAATCCGCGGCGGCGTCAGCGTCGCGGAATGCGTTTCCACGAAATGCTTGCCGCCATCGACGAAGATCGCCTCATAATTGCCTTCGCCCGGCGAAATGGCTTGCATCCCCGAGCCGTCCAGCTTCACGGAAAAAAGCCTCTCTTGTCGCGGATCTCCCTTATTGGCCGTGAAGAAAACCGTGCCCGCTGCGTCGTCCACCCCGCCGATTGCGATCACCTCATAGTCTCCGCTTTCGAGCTGCCGTTCAAGTTTGGCCTCGGAGGCCAGCGGGTCTGGCGCGTTGAAACTGTAGAGATAAATGTGGGTGTGGCCGTCGCGCCAACTGGTCCACAGAAAGCGGTCGCCCGATTTCAGTATGCGAAAGTCGTCGTTCACGTTTACCCACGCATCCGGAGCCGATTCGGTCAGCACTTTGCGCAACTGCCCCGACTTCGCGTCGATGAAATAAAGGTCCATCACATCCTGCTTGCGATTCAGAACCTCCGCCCAAGCAAAGCCTTCGCGAATCCAGCCGAAACGCGGCACATAGGTATCGTCGTCGGCGGTGAGTTTGATCCAGCGCACCTTGCCGCCGTTGCTGCCCACCACTCCCAAACGCACGCTGGGATTTGGATCCCCGGCCTTGGGATATTTTTCCCACTCGACCCGGGGATGCGTCCGCAACCAGTCGGTGATGGGATAGGTCGGTACCCGAGTCTCATCCATCTGCAGAAAAATGATTTCCTTTCCTTCCGGCGACCAGAAGAAGTTGCTGCGCACGGAAAGTTCTTCGGCGTAAACCCAGTCCACTTCGCCGTTCAGGATGTTGTCTTCTCTTTCTTTGGCTTTCTCTCTATCCTTGTCTTTCTCTTTCTCCTCGCGCGTCAGCAGACGTTCGCCTTCCTCTCCCGAAACCGGATGCACATAAAGATTGTGCTTACGCACGTAAGCGAGCCGCTTGCCGTCCGGCGAAAACTTCGGGTCTTGGCTGGGGTCTGGAGACGACGTAAGCTGTACCGCGGTTCCCGTATCCAGGCTGTAATACCAGAGCTGTCCCTGCGAATCGAAGAGCAGGTGTTTGGAATCGGGCGACCACGTGTAGGCGGCGACGTGGTAGCGCAGCACGCGCTCTTTCTCACGCTCGTCGCGGATCTTGCTCAGGGGAGGGGAAAGTTGCGACAGCTTGATCTCGCTGACCAGTATTTTTTTCTCGCCCGTCACCGCGTCCACATAGAAGAGTTCGCCGCGCTCGCCCGTATCATCGCGCTGCACGAAAGAAACCTTGCTGCCGTCGGGACTCCACTGGATCGTCTCCGGGGCGCGTCCCGTGACTCCGCCCTCCGCGAAGATCTGCTCAATCGTGAGTTGCTTCGGCGCAGCGGTCTGGGGCGCGGCGGTTTGGGCACGTCCCGCGGAGAGCAGAACCAACAAGTTGATGGAGAATATGAGAAGAAGTTTTTTCACGAATGCACTCCGATTAGCATGAAGTGTGACCCAGAGAAAGCGATCTTGTAATGTGGAGCGGCCGTCGTTCTCGTTGTTCAGATTGCACAATTTCCCGATTACGAAATTACAAAATTATGGCAATCGACTTCATTTCCACGCGCGCTGGATGCTTGGCTTCATAGGCGGCGATCTCCGCTTCATGTTGCAGCGTCAGCCCGATGTCGTCCAACCCGTTCAGCAGGCAATGACACGAGAATTCATCCATCGCAAAAGTCGCTGTAAATCCTCGTGCATCTTCCACTCGCAACGTTTCGAGATCGACCGTCAGTCGGTAGTTTTGGATCTCCTTCGAGCGCCGCGTGATTTCCGCCACCTGTTCTTCGTTGAGCCGCACCGTCAGCAGGCCGTTCTTGAGGCTATTGTTGGCAAAGATGTCGGCAAACGACGACGCGATCACCACCTGGAAGCCAAAATCCTCCAGCGCCCAGACGGCGTGCTCGCGCGAGGACCCGCAGCCGAAGTTTTTCCCCGCGACAAGGATCGAGGCCTTCGCGTAGCGCGGCGCGTGCAGCACGAAGTCGGGAATCTCTTTTCCGTCGCCCGCAAAGCGCCAGTCGTAGAAGAGGAATTCTCCAAACCCCGTGCGCTCGATGCGCTTCAGAAACTGCTTGGGGATGATCTGATCGGTGTCCACATTCACCTTGTCAAGCGGGACAACGAGGCCGGTGTGCTTACGAAATGGTTTCATAGTGTCTGGTTTACCTGTTGTGTGGAAGCGGGGCTTTGCCCCGCTTGGACGGGGCGAAGCCCCGTCCCCACATGGCGCTACTGAAATCGCCACTTCCGGATGTCGGTGAAATGTCCGGCAATTGCCGCCGCCGCCGCCATCATGGGGCTGACCAGGTGCGTGCGTCCTCCGCGGCCCTGCCGGCCTTCGAAATTACGGTTGCTGGTCGACGCGCAGCGCTCTCCCGGTTGCAGGATGTCGGGATTCATCCCTAGACACATCGAGCACCCCGACTCGCGCCATTCAAACCCGGCATCCAGAAAAATGCGATGCAGTCCTTCCGCTTCCGCCGCGTACTTGATGGCCTGCGAGCCCGGCACCACCATGGCGCGAACCTTCGGATTCACGTGCTGCCCTTTCGCCACTCGCGCCGCCGCCCGCAGGTCTTCGATTCGCGAGTTGGTGCACGATCCGATGAACACGCGGTCCACAGCAATGGCTTCGATCGGCGTTCCGGGATCGAGCCCCATGTAGGCGAGCGCTTGTTCCGCCGCGCGCCGGTCGGCCTCTTGCGCGAAGCTCTTTAGCTCGGGAACGCGCGCGTCCACCGGCACCACCATTCCGGGATTCGTCCCCCAGGTCACGAACGGTGCGAGCGTTGCCGCGTCAATCTCAATCACGCGATCGAATTGCGCTCCGGGATCGCTCGCCAGAGTGCGCCAGTACGCAACCGCTTCTTCCCAATCTTTTCCTTTTGGAGCAAAGCGCCGCCCGCTGACATACGCGAAAGTCGTCTCATCGGGTGCGATCAGTCCCGCACGCGCTCCCGCCTCGATGCTCATATTGCACAGCGTCATGCGGCCTTCCATCGACAACGCACGCACCGCATCGCCGGCGTACTCGATCACATGTCCGGTGGCGCCGTCAGTGCCGATGCGTCCGATAATTCCGAGCGCCAAATCCTTTGCCGACACGCCCTCCGCCAGCTTTCCGCGCACGTGGATCTGCATCGTCTTCGGCTTTTTCTGCGGCAGGCATTGCGTGGCCAGCACGTGTTCCACTTCCGATGTTCCAATGCCAAAGGCCAGCGATCCGAACGCGCCGTGCGTCGAGGTGTGACTGTCGCCGCAGACAATCGTCATCCCCGGCAACGTGATGCCCAGTTCCGGGCCGATGACGTGCACAATGCCTTGCTCGGGCGAGTCCATATCAAAGAACGGAACCCCGAACTCGCGGCAATTTTTCTGCAGTGCTTCAATCTGCTTCGCAGCAATCGGGTCGGTGATCGGCAGGCCCCGCGGAGTGGTCGGGATATTGTGGTCGACCGTTGCCACCGTGCGCAGAGGCTGCCGCAGACGCCGGCCATTCGCGCGCAGACCGTCGAAGGCCTGCGGCGAAGTCACTTCATGCACTAGGTGCAAATCGATATAGAGCAGCGCCGACTGCCCTTCGGGAGCGGCGACCACGTGCGCTTGCCAAACTTTCTCAAACAGAGTACGAGGAGGCATATTTTCAGTTTCGCCCATTAAGAGGTTGTGGGGCTATGTCGAAACCATGACCGGACACCGCACAACAGAAGTCCCAGAATCCCGTACAAGACGAAGTTTGTGCCAAACACCATTCCCAGAAGGAACAGTTTGCTCCCAAACGTCGTCGGTTCTGCCAGACCCAGAATCATGGCCGGAGCGAGCACGAGCATGATATAGGGATTGAAGAGGCTGTTGGTACGCAGGGCAGGTATGCTGCCCAACGCGTAGAGGGCCATGGCTACCAACACCCCTATGCAGCCCCAACTCGCAAACCAGCGCGCAAAACGTCGTATGTTGGCCATGATCCGTAGCTTCTCAAGGCCGCGAACTCTCCAGGCGGCAGCGGACTCTCTTCGATAGTCTACCAACGCAGCGGCCTCAAAATCTTTGCCTCGGACTCTTTATTTCTTCGTGCACTTATCGCGAATTCAGAGTTGCTTGGCCACAGGCAGCTGCCGAGCTGCGCTCGGCTTGGACGCCCGGGGGCGGCCGTCCCTACACCAACGGATCGCCCCAGCAAAAGTCTGCTTTTCCGGTTATGATCAAGCAATCCATCGAGGAAAACTCTGCATGATCAACGGCAAACGCATTGCCGTCGTGCTCCCCGCTTACAACGCGGAAAAGACGCTGGAAGCGACCGTGCGGGAATTGCCCGACCTGGTCGATATTCGCATTCTCGTCGACGATCACAGTTCGGATCGCACCGTCGAAGTCGCCCACCAACTCGGCTTGCAGTCGTTCGTGCACAACCGCAACTACGGCTATGGCCGCAATCAGCAGACCTGCTACCGCGAAGCTCTGGCCGCCGGCGCCGACGTGGTCATCATGGTCCATCCCGATTATCAGTACACGCCGCTGCTCGTAACCGCCATGGCGAGCATGATCGCTTTTGGCGTCTATGACGTGGTGCTGGGCTCGCGCATTCTGGGAGGGCAGGCGCGGCAGGGTGGTATGCCGCTGTGGAAATACGTGGCCAACCGATTTCTGACGCTTTTCGAAAACACTTGTTTGGGCGCGAAGTTGTCGGAATATCACACGGGATACCGGGCGTTCAACCGCACCGTGCTCCAGGATCTCCCGCTGCTGGAGAACTCGGACGATTTTGTCTTTGACAATCAGATGCTGGCGCAGTGCGTTTACTTCGGCTTCCACATTGGCGAGGTTTCCTGCCCGACGAAATATTTTGCGGAAGCGTCTTCGATTAATTTCCGGCGCAGCGTGCAGTACGGGCTGGGCGTACTGCTGACATCGATGCAGTTCCGCCTGCAGAAAATCGGGTTGGCACAATTCCGGATTTTCAACCGCAAAGGCCGCTGCCTGGAGCCGGGCCCCGACGCCAGGTACTACAGCCCGAAGGCTACCGAGAGAACGATTACCGACGGCCGGTCCGGCGGCTAACGTTGCCGAAAGAACTCGCATCGCGCACTGGCACTTCGTTGCAGAATCTGGGCTCGTTGACTTTACTGCTGCTGCTGGCAGTGTTTGCCATGCTGGTACAGGGGTACCATCCGGGGCTGGAGGATGATGCCTTCTACCTGGCGGCGATCAAGCAGGATTTGAATCCGTCGTTGTTTCCCCACGATGCCGACTTTTTCCGCGTGCAGTTTCAGGCGACAGTATTCGATAAGCTGATCGCGTATTCCCTGCGCTCGACCCACGTGCCCCTGGAATGGGGAATTTTGTTTTGGCAGTGGGCCGTCACCGTTCTGATTTTATGGGGATGTTGGCGAATCAGCCGGCGGTGTTTCGCGGAAACGCACGCGCAGTGGGCGGCGGTGACACTGGTAGCGGTCCTGCTGACCCTTCCGGTCTCGGGCACAGGGCTGAGTTTAACGGACCAGCACCTGCACCCGCGGGTGTTGGCCACGGCGCTGATTTTGGCTGCGATCGTGGCCGTGCTCGTGCCTAAGAACGACAGGAGGCTGCTGCTGGCGGGCGCGCTGCTGGGGGCGGCATTTTCCGTGCACGCCATTATGGCGGCGTTCGGCGCGTCGTATTGCTTGTTTCTGCTGTGGAAGCCGCGTGAGCAGACAAAGACGGAGCGCACGAAGACGGAGCCGACGAATCCGAATATAGACCAGCGGCGTACGGTGGTGGGGGCGGCGCTGCTCTGGCCCCTGGGATGGATTTTCGAGCCGCCCTCGGATGCGTGGCGGCAGGCGGCGGCCACGCGCTCGTTTTATTTCGTGTTGCGCTGGCATTGGTACGAGTGGCTGGGAGTGGTCGCGCCGCTGCCGTTGCTGTGGTGGTTCCGGGCGCTGGCACGGCGCCGCAGCCAGACGGTTCTGGCGCATGTGACGGAGCGGCTGGTCTACTACGGCGTGTTCCAGTTGGCGGTGGCGCTAGTGATCTTGCTGCCCGCCCGGCTGGAGCGTTTACGTCCGCTCGAGCCGATGCGCTTTCTGCATCTTGTGTACCTGTTGTTTGTGTTGCTGGCGGGGGGATTGCTGGGGCGGTACGTGCTAAAGAAACATGCACTGCGCTGGCTGCTGCTGTTTGTGCCGCTGAGCGCCGGGATGTTTTATGTGCAGCGGCAGATGTATCCCGCAACCGCGCATCTGGAGCTGCCGGGCTCTTTATCGCGCAATGAAGTGTCGCGCAATAGTAATGAAGTATCCCGCAATAGCTGGGTCGAGGCTTTCCGCTGGATCAGCCGAAACACGCCCGTGGATAGCCAGTTCGCGCTTGATCCGCGCTACATGGAATTGCCGGGCGAGGACTACCATGGTTTTCGCGCCCTGGCGGAGCGCAGCGTGTTGGCGGACGAACTGAAGGACGCGGGCATGGCAGCGCGAGTGCCGAGGCTCGCGCCGCGCTGGCTGCGAGAACTGGAAGCGCAACGTGGCTGGCGCGGTTTCAAACGGCCGGACTTCCTGCGTTTGAAAGCGGAGTTCGGAGTGGACTGGGTGGTTCTGCAGGCGCCGGGTGTGGAAGGGTTGCCGTGCCCCTACCGGAATCCGCAGGTGGTGGTTTGCCGGGTGGAGTAACGGGTGGGGCGCTTTGTCATCCTGACCCTTAAAAAGTTCTCAGTTCCCAGTTCTCAGTTCTCAGTGGGGGACCTGGAGTGTTTTTTGACTGAGAACTGAGAACTGGGAACTGAGAACTAAAAATGAGCGGAACGCAGGAAGCGGAAAAAAGCGGCGTGCGCGCGTATGGGTCGATGAGAATAGGCCCGATGGTGGCGGCGGCGCTGGCGGTGCGGCTGGCGGTCATTCCGTTTCTCTATCGCGACTGGCTCGATCCGTTCGTGCTGGAGCACTGGGCGTTCGGGCGGGTAGCGCGTTCGCTGGCTGCGGGGCACGGGTTCGGAAATGTGTTTGCCGACACGGGGCCGACGGCGGTGCTGTCGCCGGTGTACGCGTATTTGCTGGCCGCAGTGTTCCGGCTGTTGGGGACGTACACGCCGGCGTCCATTGTGGCGGCGCTGGCGATAAACAGCGTGTTTTCGGCGCTCACCTGTATTCCTGTATTTTTTCTGGCGCGCCGCTGCTTTGACGGGCGTGTGGCGAAGTGGGCAGGGTGGGGTTGGGCGTTTTCGCCGTACGGGATTTACTACGGCGCGGACTGGGCTTGGTCTACCTGTCTCGTCACCCTGCTGCTCTGTTGCCTTTTCCTGATTGCTTTGCAGCTGGAGAATTCCGGCCGGCTTCTCCCCTGGATTGGCTTCGGTCTGCTCTCGGGCTTGGCCGCGCTGACCGAGCCCGTTGTCCTTTCCATATTGCCCTTACTGGGAGCCTGGACCTGCTACCAGCGGTATCGACAGGATCGCCCCTGGAAGATGCCCGGCTTGGCTGCGACGCTGGCTTTGCTTGCCGTCCTCTCGCCCTGGATCGTCCGCAACTACGAGATTTTCCATAAGGTCATTCCCGTCCGCAGCGGTTTCGGGCTGGAGTTGTATATCGGCAACAACGGTTATTCCACGCGCTGGGTGAACAGTGCCCTGCACCCGAATCACAATGACGCCGAACTGGCGAAATACGAGAAAGTCGGGGAGATCTCCTACATGGAGCACAAGCGCCAGCAGGCGATGGACTACATCCGCGCCCACCCCGGCTGGTACGCCTGGATGGTGCTGCGCCGGGTGTTGTATCTATGGACCGGTTACTGGAGCTTCTCGCCCGTCTACCTCGCACAGGAACCTCTGGACCCGCCCAATATTTTTCTGGCCACGACGATGACGGTGCTGGCGCTGGCCGGACTGCGACGGGTCTTGCGGGCGAATGCGGCCCTCGGGGCGCGATTTGCCATCGTGTTTCTTTTCTTTCCCCTGGTTTATTATTTTTCGCACCCGGAGACGTATTACTTCAGGCCAGTAGATCCGCTGATCGTGGTGCTGGCGGCGTATTTCGTGGTCGGGCGATTCGGGCGCCAGAGCAGGCGCCGCCCTGGGGAAGTCGTTTTAGCATCTTCAGGCGTTTCGGCATCTTAAAGAATACTGGACATTGAACCTTCTGGACACCAAGCTGGTGGATGTGACCACCTCCGCGCTGGACAAAGGTCGACTGGACAATGGTCGCCTGGACAACGGGCCGCGCAAGCCCGAACTGGTGTTTGCCGAAAGTCTGCGCTTCGCCTACGACACCTTCCTCACCAACCGGGTGCGGTTTCTGCTGACCGCGCTGGGCATGATGATTGGGACGGCCTCGCTGGTTCTGGTGGTCACGATTGGGCTTACCGGGAAACAATACATCCTGGACCAGATTCAGGGCATTGGCGCGAATCTGATTTACGCCAGCTACTTGGGCGCGGGGCAGCGCATCACAGCAGTGGCGCTCGATGAATTGACCGTGGAGGACCTTACGGCGGTGCGGGAGCAGGTGTCGTCGGTGGTGGCCGCGTCGCCGTTTGTGTCGCTCAACGACCGCATCAGCGTGCCCAACGGTAAAGAGCAGGACATTTCGATTCTTGGGGTGTTCCCGGAATACCGTCAGGTGCGGAACCTGGTGTTGCTGGCGGGCCGGTTCTTCGACGCGGAGGACGAGCAGGGGCGCGACAAGGTCGGCGTGATTACCGAGAAGCTGGCGGTAAAGCTGTTCCGGACGCCCGTCAACTCGGTGGGCCAGGTGATTAAGCTGAACGGTCTGCCCTTTACGGTGATCGGGGTGTTCAAGGAGAGGGTGGAGACGTTTGGGCAGTCCGAAGTAGAGGACAATACGATGGCGATCCCCTATTCGGTGAGCCGTTTTTTTCTGCCATCGAATGCGGTGCGGCAGATTTATTTCACGGTGGCGAGCCCGGATGAAGTGACGGCAGCGACGGCTCAAATCAAGCGGGTCCTGCAGTTGCGGCACCGGCCGGAGTCGGTCTACAACGTGGAGAACCTGACGCCGCTCGTGAACCTGGCGGAAAAGACAGCGAACATTCTGACGGTGGTGCTGCTGCTGATTGCGGCGGTGGTGTTACTGGTCAGCGGCATCGGTATCATGAACATCATGCTGGCCACGGTCAGCGCCCGCACGCACGAGATCGGAATCCGCAAAGCGGTCGGCGCCACCAGACTCGAGATTCGCTTCCAGTTCCTCTCCGAGGCCATCCTCATCTCCCTCATCGGCGGCGTCCTCGGCATCGTCATCGGACTCGCCATCCCCTTCTCCGTCCGCTTCTTCACCGCCTATCGCATCCCCATTTCCGGTCTCTCCGCCATCATTGCCATCGGCGTCTCCTCGCTGGTCGGCATCCTGTTCGGCACCGTTCCCGCCATCCGCGCCGCGCAACTGGATCCGGTCGAGAGCCTGCGCTACGAATAGCGGGAGACACCATTCAGGATCGCGCTCGGCCGGTGGGAATCAAGTTAGTAATAAGTGGGAAGATGGGACAGATTTGGGGGGGGAATATTCGGAGTGAAATACGGCAATCAGATCGGTTGACGATTCTTCTCGACTCGAACAACGTGTTTTAGGAACATGGGCAATCCGACCACGAGGAGGGTGCCATGGAAATCCTGGAAAGTGCCCTGAGGGCCATCCCCGGTCTCGCGCTGGTATTTGCTATCGCGGCCCTGCTGATGCTGCCGGACGACTCGGAAGTCGCCGAGACGATTCGGGTTTTTGTGGTGGCGTGGAGTCTCTACCGGATCGGCTCTTGTCTCGACTGGTTCTTTGATCGACTCTACGGACCGGGGCCACGTCGCGAACTCCAAGCCAAGACCAAGGCGCAAAGCGTTTGGTCGAAAGGCTTTCGCCGCGTTAAGAAGTTCTGGGGCACGCTGCGGACGAGAGTTCTGCCTGGATTCAAGAGGCTCGAGAACAGCAGGGACGGGGCGGCGATGCGACTCGGACAAGGAATCGCCGGTCTGTACAAAGCGGCCGCGAAGAAGGTTGAGCAAGAGAAGCCTCGCGACTGGAAAAGCAAGGTAAGCCCCTTGATCGACCGCTCGAAAGCTGCCCGGGCATTCATTCTGCCGTTCCTTCTGTTATCCATCGCGGTCGCAACCCCCGCGGGAGATCGTCCGATACCGGAATGGTTGCTGGCCCGTTTTGCCAGCTTCGTCAAGTTGCCTCTGATCGCGCCTTTTGCCGACGATTTCGAGAGCGCCAAAAAGAAACTGGAATTTCTACAATACCCCCTGGTCGTTGCGTTGCCCGTAAAATCTGTATTGGTCTGTCTCGTTGCCACGTACTTTTACGTCTCTCTGAGGCTGCGACACATGACAACTCTATACGACCTGGTCCCGGATAGAAACGCCAAGGCGCCCGGTAACGTCGGTTCGCCAACCACCCGCTAGCTTGCGACAGCCAAAAGCCCTTACCTGTCATAAAATCGGAGGGAAGCGATCGCCGCTTCCGGCCCAGATGCCATCGACCTCAAACCGCAACCTGACCCGTGCCGTGGTCCTGCTCAGTGGCGGCATGGATTCCTGCGTGTGTGCGGCGCTGGCGGCCCGCGACCACCAGGCGGCGGCTGTCCATATCAGCTACGGGCAGCGCACCGAACGGCGCGAACGGCGTTCCTTCGAAAGCATCTGCGACCGGCTCGAAATTCGTGACCGGTTGCTCGTGCGCAATGCAGCGCTTGGCGCTATCGGCGGATCTGCCCTTACCGATGCGAGCATTGCCGTTCCCGAGGCGCACGCCCTCGGCGCCGGCGTGCCCGTCACCTATGTCCCGTTCCGCAACGCGCATTTTCTCGCCGTCGCCGTCAGTTGGGCCGAAGTGCTGGGAGCCGAAGAAGTCTACATCGGGGCGGTTGAGCCGGACAGTTCCGGCTATCCCGATTGCCGGCCCGAGTACTATCGGGCGTTCAATGAAGTGGTGAAGGCGGGCACAAAAGAGGGAACAATCCGGGTGGTGACACCGCTGATTGCGATGCACAAAGCCGAGATTGTGACGCTTGGCCTTGAACTGAATGCCCCCTTCGATTTAACGTGGTCATGCTATCAGCGCGAAGATCGCGCCTGCGGAGTCTGTGACAGCTGTGTGCTCCGTCGGCGCGCGTTTCGCGAAGCGGGCGCGGAAGATCCCATTCCGTACGCGGAACCCGCCGCCCGATTGCGTTAGAACCGCTTTCAACAACGGTCTTAAATATGGTCTTAAATTCAGATGCAATGCCTGGAGGCCAAATCATGAAGAAATATTTCATCCTACCCCTGCTGGTCGTTCTCGCCGTGGGTTTGTCCGCTCCACTCGCGTTCGCGCAAACCGCAGGCGCCGTGAAGGGAATCTGCAAAGACCTCGAAGGGAAACCAATCGCCCAGGCCGAAGTGGAGTGGATTGGGACCGAAACCGGCCACAAGTACACCCTCAAAACCAACAACAAGGGCGAGTATTTCTCGCTCGGCATCGTCGCCGGTAAGTACAACGTCAAGCTCAGCAAGGACGGCAAGGAACTCTGGCACTTCAACAACGTCATGAAGGGGCTGGACGAAACAGCACTGGACTTCGACCTGAAGAAAGAACAGGCGAACGTAGCCCAAGGCCAGGGAATGACCCCTGAACAAGCCGCGAAGGTTAAGGAGGCCGTCGCCAAAGCCGAAAGCGAAAGGAAAACCGTCGGCACGCTCAACGAAAAACTCAATGCCGCCAAGACGGCTTCCGATGCCGGCGACTTCGAGACCGCAATCGCTACCCTGACTGAAGCCACCCAGATCGACAGCACCCGCGATCTGCTCTGGTTCAAACTCGCCGAGGCCTACCGCATGTCGGGACCCAAGCAGACCGATCCCGAGGAAAAAAAGAAGCGCTACGAGATGGCCTCAGCCGATTACCAGAAGGCAATTCAGCTGCGCAGCACCTCGGAAGCGGCACAGAAAGATCCCGACAATAATAAGAATCTGGCCGCCTACTATAACAACCTGGCGGAAGCCTATTCGAAGTCCAACAAGGTCGATGATTCCGTGGCCAGCTATAACAAGGCGGCCGAACTGGATCCAGCGCACGCCGCCACGTACCTGTTCAACGAGGGTGCTGTTCTCACCAATATGGGCAGGGTGGATGATGCCATTGCGGCATTCGACAAAGTGATTGCCGCCGATCCGACCAAAGCCGAAGCTTACTACTGGAAGGGCGTGAACTTGATCGGCAAAGCTACGCTCAAGGGCGATAAGATGGTCGCGCCCGAAGGTACAGCCGAGGCCTTCAAGAAATATCTTGAGCTCGAACCCAACGGTAAGCTCGCTCAGCCAGCCAAGGACATGCTGGCGAGCATCGGTGCGACCATCGAAACCGGCTTTGGAACCAAGAAAAAACCGGCGAAGTAGCGTAAACCCAGTTGCCAGTTCCCAGTTCTCAGAAAAACCCGGCGTTTGCTGTTGCCGCCTATCGAGATTTATTTTCAATTGGCGCGGGCTTACTGGCAACTGACAACTGGGTACTGGGTACTGGGTACTGTTTTCAGTTACCGAGGTCTATGACCTACTTGTCCTTCGCTCTTCCGCACATCCGCGCTACATTCATTACATAGGTTCCCCGGCGACGTTTCTCCCTGTGGTGTCAATGCTGACGACTGGAGTGTATGCAAATGGCTGCCCCGGGAAATTCCCCGATTGCGGTTGCGTTCGAGGGCATTAGCGGAACCGGCTCGATCCCGACGCCGGTTCTGCTGGCCGGCATGTTGCGCGCGTCGGAGAAGGTTAGCGATCTGATTTTTTCGCCGGGGCGTCCGCCCCAGGTCGAGATTCACGGGCAACTAACGGCGGTCGAAATCCCCGGGAGCGGCACCCTGTCGCCGGATGACACGCGCCGCATCGCGGCCGATCTGATCGGCAACAATAAGCAGGCCATCAATACGCTTCGCGAGCAGGGTTCCTGCGACGTTTCCTACGGCTTGCCGGGCATGGCGCGGTTCCGCGTCAACGTCTTCATCCAGCGCGGAAGTTGCGCGATTGTGATGCGCGTCATTCCCACCGTCATTCCGACTTTCAGTTCGCTTCGTCTGCCGGCGCAATTGGAAGAGGCGGCGAAAGTCCGCAACGGGATCATCCTGGTGACGGGCGGAACCGGATCGGGCAAGTCTTCGACGCTGGCCGCTTTGATTGACCGCATCAACGACCAATATTGCTATCACGTTCTGACGGTCGAGGATCCGATTGAGTTTCTGCACAAGCACAAGAAATCGACGGTGCACCAGCGCGAGTTGCACAGCGATGCGCCGACTTTCACGACAGCGCTGCGGGCAGCCCTGCGCCAGGCGCCGCGCGTGATCATGGTGGGCGAAATCCGCGACCGGGAGACGCTCGAGATTCTTCTCGAAGCCGCCGAAAACGGCCACCTCGTTCTTTCCAGCATGAACACCGTCGATACCTCAAAGACGGTGGAGCGCATCATCGGTACGTTCTCCAGCGCCGAGCAGCAATCGGTGCGCGAACGTTTCGCCAAAACTTTCCGCTACATCGCTGCGCAGAGGCTGATCCCGCGCACCGACGGCGGCGATCGCATCGCCGTAGTCGAAATCTTGAAATCCAACTCGCGCACTCGCGATTGCGTCGAACAAGGCGAGCGCCCGGGCCGCACCCTGCTGGACGCGATCAAGGCCAGCGAAAACGAAGGCATGCAGCATTTCGACGGCGAGATCGCGAAACTTGTCCGCTCGGGCCTGGTGGATCTCGAAACCGGCCTGTGCTTCGCCAGCAATGCGACGGTGCTGGGGCAGGAACTGGCGCGATAGGTCAGTTGCTACTGCTCAGTTCCCGGTTCTCAGTTCTCAGTTCTCAGAAAGACCCCCTCGCCGCTCTCTTCTTTTCGTCGCCAGCGTTCGCCGGGTAGTCACTACAAGCTATCCCGTAAATCGCTTTGGGAAGGGCACGGCTTCAGCCGTGCCGCTCAGCGCTAATAAAGACGCGGGCTTAAGCCCCTGAGGGAACTGCGGCGTATGATTCTTGCATGTCTTCTCATTCCTCTTCTTCCGTAGTTCTTTCGGCTCGCGTGGTGAGCTTTGAACAGGCTCGGCGCCTGGTCGAGCAGCATGCGGCCGGCGTGTGTCGGGGAGAGGTGGAGACGGTGGATCTGCTGGCGGGGTTGGGGCGGGTGCTGGCGGAGGGGGTTGTGGCGGACCGCGACTTTCCTCCTTTTGATCGGGCGACTCGCGATGGATATGCGGTGCGAGCGGCGGACTTGGCCAAGCTTCCGGCGCGCCTTGAAGTAGTCGGCGAAGTGAAGGCGGGCGACTGGCCGGAGCCGGGAGCGTGCGCAGTGGGGCGCGGGCAGGCGGTTGGGATCATGACCGGGGCTCCGCTGCCGGCGGGGGCGGATGCGGTGGTGATGGTGGAGCACACGTCGTTGGGAGATGCGCCGGCGGGGAAGTCGGCGGCTGAACTGGTAGAGGTGCACCGCAGCGTGCGCCAGGGCGAGAACTTTGTTCCACGCGGAGCCGAAGCTCGTGCCGGACAACTCTTGCTCGATCGAGGGCGGCGGCTGGACCACGCCGGCATCGCGATTGCGGCGTCGGCCGGCAAGAGCCGCGTGCAGGTCTTCCGGAAGCCGCGCGTGGCGGTGCTTTCGACCGGCGACGAAGTGGTGGAAATTGACGCGACGCCGGGGCCGGCGCAGATACGGAATTCGAATTTCTATTCGCTGGCGGCGCAGGTGCAGAATGCGGGCGGGGAGGCGGTGCGGCTGCCGATCGCTCCGGATCAGCGGGAGCGGCTTCGGGCTTCGATCGAACAAGCTTTGATTGAACAAGCTTTGATCGAAGAAGGGCTGGCGTGCGATCTGCTGTTGCTGACGGGCGGAGTCTCCATGGGAAAGTACGATCTGGTGGAGCAGGTTCTCGGGGAGCTGAAGGCGGAGTTTTATTTTACGGGAGCGGAGATTCAGCCGGGGCGGCCGGTGGTCTTCGGTTCGTGTGGCGCGGGCGCCCCCGCCCGCGCTGACAGCGAGGCCGCTGCGGGCACGCGGGCGAGGGCGCCCGCGCCACACAAGAAATATTTCTTTGGGCTGCCGGGGAATCCTGTGTCGACCATGGTGACTTTCGAATTATTTGCGCGGCCGATGATCGAAGCGCTGGCGGGGATGACGCCGCAGCGGTTGATCTTTCTTCGGGCGCGGCTGAAATCTGAGATACGGACGAAGACAGGGTTGAAGAAATTCCTTCCGGCGATCCTTTCGGGAGAATTTGAGAATGCGGAGGTGGAGTTGGCGCGCTGGCAGGGGTCGGGCGACATCGCGACGCTGGCTCGGGCGAACTGCTATGTGGTGATTCCTCCAGACCGCGAGCGGATTGAGGCGGGAGAATGGGTGTCGTTGATGATGCGATGCGGGGCGGACCTCGGCGGCTGAACAGTTTGCTGAAAAACTCGGGCTTCGTATCAGCGCATCGCTCAACAGGCGGCGGAAAAACTCGGTTTCGTATCAGGCTATCGCTTTAGCGATAGCGCAAGTCCTTCCAAATCGAATACCCTTCAGGGGCTGTGCAATGAAAACTGAGCGCCACCCAAAATCGGGCGCGGGGGAAAGTTTTTCCGCTGCCCGCATGAGCGGGTACGATAACCTGTTGGTGATGCCGAAAAAACCTTCCCACCTTTCCCACTACGACGCGCAGGGCCAAGCCCGCATGGTGGATGTGTCGTCGAAGGCGCGAACGGCGCGAGAAGCGGAGGCGAGCGCCTTCGTTCGGATGACGCCCGAGGTGCTGCGTGCACTGCCGGAAAATCCCAAAGGCGACCCGCTGGAAGTGGCGCGGACCGCGGGAATCATGGCCGCCAAGCGGACGGCGGAGTTGATTCCGATGTGCCATCCCGTGGCGTTGTCGCACATTGCTGTGACCCTACGCGTGTGCGAGAATGGCGTTTCTATTGCCACCAAAATAAAGACTACGGCGGAGACCGGCGTGGAGATGGAAGCCCTGGTCGCGGCCAGCGTAGCGGCGCTCACCGTGTACGACATGTGCAAGGCGCTCGACAAGGGCATCGAAATCCGGGAAGTGGTGCTAGAGCGAAAGTCGGGCGGCAAGAGCGGAGACTACCGGAGAAGCGGTAAGCGAAAATAGTTTCCTATTTATTTTTTGCCATGGCGAGCAACGTCAAAATCCTGCTGGTGGACGACAACCCGATGGTGCTGGGGATGCTGCAGCAGGCGCTCTCGGCGATGGGCGAGGTCGCGATTGCGACCGACGCAGCCGATGCGTTATTGAAGGCGGTCGATGACCTGCCGGATGTGCTGATCAGCGACTACCGCATGCCGGGCATGGACGGGAGGCAGTTGCTGGAAAAACTGAAAAGCCGGCCGGCAACGGCGGGGATCGCGGTGATCCTGATGGCCAGCAAGGCCGACATCAGCGAACGATTGTCGATGCAGGACCCGATTGAAGACTACCTGGAAAAACCTTTTTTCCTGAAAGATGCCACGCACAAAATCAAGCGCGTGGTGGACCGCATCGCGCTGGAAAAGCTGAGCAAGGCAGCGTCGACCGACGGCGTGTTGCGCGGCAGCCTCTCGCAGATGAACGTGATTGACCTGGTGCAATCGCTGGAAATGGGACGCAAGAGCTGCCTGCTCACGATGACCAGTGGCAATAATAACGACAGATGCGAGATCTATTTCGCGCAGGGGCAGGCAAAGCACGCCGTCTATGGTCCGATTACGGGAGACGAAGCGGTTTTCAAAGTGCTGCGCTGGACGGAAGGAAACTTCCAGATTGATTTCAAAGGCAAGTCGACGCAAGAAACGACGAGGCTGAATACTCAAGGCCTGCTGATGGAAGGCTTGCGACTGCTGGACGAAGCGCAGCGGGACGCTGACGCTGAGGGTGAAGACGTCCTCCTCGACACCTAGCCTCCAATTTCATCGAGGAATTCGGACCTGGACTCACCTGAAGCCCAGGACAGGATGCGGCGCATACGGCTCCTCGAGAGAAGCAACCTCTTCCGGCGTCAGGCGCAGGGAGAGCGCTGCAACTGCGTCCTGAAGATGATGCGGCTTGGTTGCGCCAACGATCGGCGCTGTGATGGCTTGCTTGCTGAGCAACCAAGCGAGAGCAAGCTGCGCGCAAGGAACGCCACGTTGTTCCGCGACCTGACCGAGGCGTTCTACAACTTTACGGTCGGCCTCTTCGGTTTGCGAGTACAGGCTCTTTCCGAACTGGTCGGTTTCGTAGCGAACGGTGTGTTCGGTTTGCCAGGGACGAGCGAGGCGGCCACGCGCCAGAGGGCTCCAGGGAATGACGCCAATACCCTCGGATTGACAAACGCGAATCATCTCGCGCTCCTCTTCGCGATAAAGCAGGTTGTAATGATTCTGCATGGAAACGAAACGGGTCCAGCCGTGAAGGTCGGCAAGATAGAGTGCCTTCGTGAACTGCCACGCGTACATGGACGAGGCGCCGATGTAACGCACCTTGCCTGATTTCACCGCATCGTGCAGCGCCTCCAGCGTTTCTTCGATCGGCGTTTCATAATCCCAGCGGTGAATTTGATACAGATCCACATAGTCTGTCTGCAGACGGCGGAGACTCTGCTCGAGTTCAAAAAAGATAGCTTTGCGGGAGAGACCCTGGCCGTTGGGTTCGTCGCGCATCAAGCCGTGAACCTTGGTGGCTATGACGACGGCTTCGCGGCGGAGGTTAGACTTCAAGAACCGTCCAAGCACTTCCTCGCTTGCGCCTGCGGAGTAGACATTAGCCGTGTCAAAGAAGTTGATTCCAAGATCAAGCGCCTGACGGAAGAAAGGTTCACTCTCTTGCTCGTTTAGAGCCCAGGCATGGCTGCCGGGTTTAACTTTACCGGTAGCAGGCGCTCCATAGCTCATGCAGCCGAGACAGATACGAGATACTTTGAGTCCGGTTGTACCAAGATTGACGTAGTTCATTTCTTCTCCTGAAGAGTTTCCGCTGTCTCAGGCCATTGTGGCCCGGTGGAGATGTGTCCTTCCTCCAAATAAGAGCATACTGCCACATGAAGGATTGAACGTCATGGGAGACCCATCTGAGGCGCAATACCCCCAGCTACAGAAACACACGCGTAAGGGGTCGGCCCGAATTCACACTGTACTTCCGCACGCATTTTGGACACGGCTAAACAGCTGCGGAAAAACTAACGTTTCGTATCAGGGCATCGCTTTAGCGATGCCGTAAGTCTTCCGCAATCAGACGCCCCTTTAGGGGCTGGGGCGCAAACCTAGAGTTTTTCCGCACCCTGTAAGCGCGGCTACGGTTTTGCCGCCCGGATTTACAAAAAGTCAGATCGGAATTAGCCCGCGCCGGATTCCCAGTGTGACCGCTTCGGTGCGGGTGGAAGCACCCAGCTTGTCGAGAATCGAGCTGATGTGGAACTTGACCGTATGCTCGGAGATACCGAGACGCGCCGCGATATCTTTATTGACGAGTCCCTCCGCTAACATTCTAAGCACATCGGTTTCACGGGAGGTGATCTCTTCGGACAATTCACCTTCAACTTCCAGCGCCGGATCGCCGTAGACGGCAGCCAGGGTCTCTGCGGCCGCTGTGCTCAGCAACACCAGTCCATCATAGGCGGCATAAATGGCGGAGAGAACTTCCTCTGGGTCGCTCTCTCTGGACAGAATCGCGCGCACCCCGCTCCGCAATAAGCGCGAGATCGACCGCGCGTCGCTGACCTCCGTGAGCAGAACAATCGCGGCGTCAGATGCCGGCTCCAGCAATAAATCGCGGATCGAATCGGAGTCGATGACCATTACATCCAGTTCGGTGCCATGGGCAAATGACACCAGGCTCGCCACGGCGCCAAAACTCCCCGCCAACTGGAACTCAGGGTGGCTGCGGATAATGCTTTCGAGCCCGGCACGGCGGACGGCGGAGGTCGCCGCCACTGCAATTCGGATCGCGCCTCCGCCGCTTCGCTTCGACATTCGCTATCGCGCTCTCTCGCCCAAAGTGATTGAAACCGGCTTGATCTCGCCGGCGCGAATCACCCTGATCTGCAGAACATCACCGATCCTGGAGGTGGCAAGCGAATCCTGGATCGCATCCACGTGTTCCACTGTCTCTCCGCCCACCTCGAAAAGAACGTCTCCGAGCAACACTCCGGCCTTTTCTGCGGGCCCACCGTTTTCGACGTGCATGACCAGCAGCCCGACTCGCGTTTGAGTAGGCAGCTTCGAGCGCATATTTTCTGGCACCTCCACCGGTTGCATCGCAATACCCAAGTACGGCCGAGCGATATGCCCTCTTTCCAGGAGTTCTTCGACGACGCGATTGACGGTTGCCACCGGCACCGTCACGGCTCGTCCATGGCCGAGGCCCCGCGTATTGATGCCAACGACTTCGCCCCTGGCATTGAGCAGCGGTCCGCCGGAAAATCCCGGATACAAGGCGAGGTCGAGCCGAATGTGCTGATCGAGTTTTCCCCCACGCCGGTTCCTCCACTCGCCGCTGATGCCGCCGATAATCCCACTGCTCGCCACTAGATCCCCGCGCCGCGTGCGGCCCAGCGCGAGAACAAGATGGCCGAGCCTGAGGCTTGTCGAGTCGCCGAATGGGGGCGCGCCCGAAGATCCTTCCTCGATCCTTAGGACCGCTATGTCGGTACTAGGATCCCGTCCAGCCAGTTTCGCAGAAACTGCGCGACCACCATCGAGCAGCACTTTGATGTCTTCGTCGCGCTGTACGCCGTGATGAACCGTTACGACCACGCCCTTCTTCCATTCGATGCCACTGGTCGGCATCCAGCGCCGGGCATGGATGGCGACCACGCTACCGCCCGCCTTCTCCGCCGCAGACGCAAATTCGCTTGAAATTGTTTCTAATATTGAGTTGGCCATGTTTAGCAAAACCCCTTCCCTGAAATGTGAGTACAGGATTCAGGATCGACGATAAGAACGGAAGGCGCATCCGCCACATGGCTAGGTAGAAACCATAAGATTGGCTAGCAAGGTCTGATTTGTATCAGGGCAAGCCTTCAGGCGTGCCGTAGGTGCCATGAATGGCCGTAGGAGCTGGTTCTTGGCGATGGAGTTTCACCACTGTCAAGCGGAAGGGAAAGCGAAAATCTGTAGCCCGATTTAGCTCTATTTTTTGTGAAAGCAGCGCGCAGGAAGACTGCATGGTATTGGAAGGCATATCGAAAGAAGACGCTAAGCCCTTTTAAGATCAAGCTTTGCCAGTATTATTGGAAAAGCAGATGCGCCACAAAGATCAAATGTCCTCCGCGGCACCTGATGCTTCGTTACTTGATCCGTCGATTATTAATAGAACGCCGGCGGCGGTCTTGACGGTTAGCGATTCGTGTTCGCGCGGCGAGAAAGTGGATCTCTCCGGTCCGGCGGTGGCGGAAGCGCTGAGTCGGCGCAACTTTCAAGTGGTGGTGCGCAGCGTAGTGGCCGACGAGCGCGCCGCGATTCAGGAAAAACTGATTGAGTTGTGCCGCTCGGCTCGACTGGTGGTGACCACGGGCGGGACGGGGATCGCTCCGCGCGACGTGACGCCGGAGGCGACCAGCGCGGTCTGCGACCGATTGGTGGAAGGGATCGCGGAGCACATGCGATTCCAGGGAATGTGCAAGACGCCCTTCGCTGCGCTGAGCCGCGCGGTGTGCGGCGTCCGGGGAACGAGCCTGATCCTGAATCTGCCGGGCAGTCCGGCGGGGGCGGTCGAGTCGCTGGAGGCGGTGATGGATTTCCTGCCACATGCGCTGGAGTTGATCGCGGGCAAGACGGCGCATGAGTAGCGGGTCAGTCGTTCGTCGCTAGTCTAGTGGCCTGTCGCGGAGCAAGCATTACCAGACGCCGCATCTGCTGTGACGGTCGCTGAAGCGAACCCTTTTCACTCAATACCGGTATTCGGCATCAACAGCATCGCCGTGCTGCGTCCATAGTAACGAACTCACCGCGACAGGCCACTAGTCTAGTGTCAAATAACTTCGCGTCCAGATTGTTAACCACAGGGGACACAGCGAATTTCGTCTTCTGCAGCCGACTATCCGATTAATCCGACATCGTTAGGAGATAGCTAATTGCAGTCGGAGGGCCGTGGGACGTTTTCCTTTTGGGGCGTAGTGCGTTCTGCCAGCAAGCGCTGCAGTTCCGCTTCCGCTTCGGTGCGGACGCGGTCGGCGAAAGCATTTACGCTCTGCCGGTGCTCGGCGCTGAGTTCGGACAAGCGCACATGCAAGTAGGGCTGGTCCTCTTCCAGGCGGCGCAGCAACCTCTCGGTTCGGGCGATTTTTTCTTCCAGTGTAAGCATGCTTGTGGACTGAGATGCGCGTCTCTACAGTGCCACAGTAGTGGCAGGGTGCAAGTTACAAACTGGATGCCGGGGGCGTGGGCATTTTCAAGAAATGTTTTCGGGAAAAGCGAACGGCCGATCGGATAGCAGCCCGAGGTGAAAGTCTGATTTGTATCAGGGCACGCCTGTTCAGGCGTGCCGTAAGCGCCATGTTATGAATGCGCCTTTAGGCGCTGGTTCTTGGCGCCGGAGTTTCACCACCGGCGGTTAGGAAAGCGCCGCGTAGCCTCGCAAGTGCATGGGCATTTCGCTTTGCAAGCGCTCGGTCAGCCATTTTTCAAGCTGATACTGTGAGCTCTGCGGAACTCCTATAAAGCGGATGCCGACGTGGCCGGTTCCGTCGGTCCATGCGACTTCGCCTTTTAGCTGGAGAGAAATGTTACTCCCAGGAAGCGTGAAGCAAACCTGCCCCTCCGCATCCTTGGGCAACTTGCCGAGGATGCGGATGGCCATGCCTCCCTCGCTTAGGTTGGTCGACGTGCCGGTCAGTTCCTGGTCGCGCGCAATACTGATTCGCAACGGCATCTCCACCGGATGGCGGAAGTAGCGGCGCTTTTCCCGCACCATGAAATTGAGCGCGGCATTAAAACAGCGGGAGGCATGCATCGGAGTGAGCGGCTTTTGCAGAACGAAGTTGGCTCCGGACTTGAAGGCCTCCTGGGTGGTCGTCTTCCCATTCACCACGGCAAAGGCTACACACTTCGAATTGCTTTGGGTCTGGCGAAGCGATTTCAGGAGATCACGGCCGTTCTGCAGGTCGTCGCAGTCGATGATGACCGCATCGAACTTGCGCTTCGCCAGCAGATCGTTGCTGGGCTGGGGCCCTGCGCAAACCTGGACATTGACCGAGATCTTCTCCAGTGCCGGACGCAGCACACCGAGCAAAGCGGCATCCTGGCTGATGAGAAGAGAGTCCAGATTCATGGCATTTTCGATACTAGCGGCAGCCGGGAAGGTAGGAAAGTGACCTAGGTACTGGTTGCAGGACCAAGCGAAGCGAGTTCCTCCGTAACCTCAAGTTGTCCGCGATGTTGGTTGCAATTCAGGGCGAGTTGCACTGATGGACAGCCGGGCGTCCCCGCCCGGCGGGACGGGCGAGACGCCCACCGTATGAGTTTTCCGAAAGGCGAGAGAATCAAGAATGATTCCGTTTCCGTCAGTTTTTTCTGGATTCTCACGCCTTTCACCGCGAAACTAGCTGGGTGGCCGAGACCGCTTATCTGTCGCTGGGATCGAACCTGGGAGATCGTGCGGCCAACCTGCAAGCCGCAGTCGCACAAATGGACGTGGCGGGCCGCTTGCTGGCGGTCTCCGCCTTGTATGAGACCCAACCAGTGGACGTCCCGGACCAGCCGTGGTTTCTGAACTGCGTGGCGGCGATTGCCACGGATAAGACGCCGAGAGAACTCCTCCAGCTTGCGTTGCAGGTCGAAGCGGTGATGGGACGCCTCCGCATGCGCGACAAAGGTGCGCGCAAGATTGATATCGACGTGGTACTGTTTGGGGATCGCGTGGTGGATGAGCCAGGCTTGAAGATTCCGCATCCGGCAATGCACCGGCGGCGCTTTGTTTTGGAACCGCTAGTAGAGATTGCTCCGGAGGCGCGCCATCCCGAACTCGGGAAAACTGCGCGAGAACTTTTGGCGGAGCTGGCAGACGGGCAGATGGTGCGGCGGCTCTGAAACTCGCTTCCGTCCTGCGAGCACACCGGGCGACGCACAAACCACAGTTACGTAGTCAAGAAAGTCCAACATTAGCAGTACCCATCAGACGTGTGTCTTACAAAGGGTAGATTTTGAGAATTTAAAGCGCGGACTTCCGGTTTGAAGTGAAGCCCCAGACGTGCTACAAATGAGCGCATGGACGAGGCCATCCGCATCTATCACAGTCACGACGAAATGAAGGCCGACGAGTATCGGTACTGGCAAGGTCGGCCCGTGCATGAACGGATGGACGCTGTTGGAGAAATCACCCTTGCCACTTACGCAATGAAGGGTCTCGATCCGGATGTTCCAAGACTACAAACACCTCTTGTCTGTCTTCAACGCCCACAGCGTTAAGTACCTCATTGTGGGCGGCTACGCCGTATCGTTCCACGCGCTTCCCCGCGCCACCAAATATATTGACCTGTTCATCAAGGCCGATGCAGCCAACGCGGAAGCAACATATGCGGCGCTGGCCAGTTTTGGCGCACCCCTCGATAACATCCGCGTGGAAGACCTTGCCGACCAGCGCAATTTCATTCGCTTCGGACGGGAACCCCGCGCCGTCGATATTCTCCCCGGCATCGACGGTGTTGAGTTTGACGCCGCGTGGGAAAGGCGCGTTGAAGGCATCATTGACCCGAAAAGCGGCCTCACAGCGTTCTTTATCTCCAGCGTTGATCTTATGGCCGCGAAGCTTGCCGCGGGAAGGCCCCAGGACATTGCAGACGTTGCGGCGCTGCGCAAGGCAGCCGAGACCCAACGGCAAGCGCAAAAAATCTCCCCGGAACCGAACGGACTTAACTAAGCCGTGACGCGTATTAGAGGTCTGCCGCATAGTCAGACCTTACGGAATCACGATCCGGCTGCCTGCGTCTTCCGGCCCGGCGATGGCCGACTGCTTTTCGGGGAACTGCGCAAATAGAAAGTCGACGAACGCGCGCGACTTTGGCCTGCCGGAGGTGCGTGCCAAGCCCATGCGCAAGAGGAATACCAACGCTTTAAGCACGTCGGCATCCCGCAGCCGATTGTAACCAAGCTGTTTCTCCTCGGCCTCGCGAAATTCCCGGACCATGGTTTCGACCTCGCGAGCAATGCTCTGGTGCGCCAGGTTCGAGGTCTGCGGCTCATAGATGAGGCTGGAGTTCACCAGCGTTTGGTAGCTCTTTGCCAGCGAACTCAAAGCCGCGATCAGGTCGCGATCCATGAGCGGACGATCGGCGAGAGAAAGATCAGCGAGTGAAAGACCGGCGAGAGAATGACCGGCAAGTGAGCGCTCGGCGCGGACGCTCTTGACCAGCGCGAAACTGAGTCCCAGGATCAGTTCTTCGCGCTCGTAGAGAAAGTGCTCGGAGATCTCAATCTCGGGAATCTCCAGATCGCGAAACCAAGCCTGACCATCCACCTGACGATCCAGAGGACCCGGCCGCTCATTGTGATTGTGAGAGTGCGTGCTCGCGTGCTCACGCGCCTGCTGTCGCGCCTGCTGCCGTGCCTGCAAAAGATAAGGACACTCGCTCGGGCAGTCGAGCGTCACCTCGCGCTGTTCGCCGCAGCACTGCGGACAGATTTTCCCATGCACCGCCGGGCAAAACCGCTTCTCTCTGCGTTCTTCACAAAGCGCGCAACTCAAGGGCAGATCCTCAGATCCGATTATTTCACGGAGGAGTCTATCCCGTGCGTCCAGGAAATAAATCCGGCTGCGAGCCGCGAGCTACGAGCTTCGCGGAACCAAGCTTTTTCTTGCTCGAAGCTCGCAGCTCGAAGCTCGAAGCCAGCTTTTGCACCGTTCCTGATGCAAATCGGAAAAGCTAATCGCCGCTATAACCGATTTCTATTTGTCTGGATGCGCCGGACGCGATAGCCTAGTCCGGTTACCCCGGTCATTCAATTGATTCTTGGGCTGCGCGCCCGAATAAGGAGAGGCATGTCAACTGAACTACGAAATTTTCTAGCGATCCCCTACGACGAACTGGAAGAGATAAATCTGAATGCGAAGAAGCAGCGCCTGGACCGCGTCGCACTTCACAAAATCCAGGAGGAGCGGCTGAAGTACCTCACGGACGAGACGCGCATCAAGGCCGTGACCGTGCTCTTCAGCGACCTGGAAGGCCGTCTGCACATGCTCGACTATGACAAGAAATTCCTGATCAAGAGCCACGACAACCTGACGTTTGACGGTTCGTCGATTCGCGGCTTCACCGCGCAGCGGGAAAGCGATCTGCGTTTGGGCATTGACTGGGCTGCCTTTTACTGGGGACCAGCCGACGTTTTCGGGCCGGGCAAAGTGCTCGTCTTCGGCGAGGTCATCGATAAGAACGGCGAGCCCTACACCGCGGACATCCGCAGCATGCTGAAGCTGTTTGGCAATCAATTGCACAAAAAGCACGGCTACACTCTCAACGCCGCCAATGAGATCGAGGGCTTCCTGTTCAATGGACCGGACGCCGAGCGCACTTACCACGAGACCGGCAACTTCGAATACGTGAACACGGGCGGCTACTATCATTCGCTGCCCGGCGATCCGCTGCGCACCTTCATTGATACGACTGCAGAAGTGCAGCGCGCGATGGGATTCCAGAACGAAAAAGATCACCCCGAGGTCGCGCCCTCGCAGTTCGAAATCAACTACGGCTACGCCGAAGCGGTGGCCGCCGCCGACCACATCCAGCTCTACAAGCTGATCTGCCGCCAGGTCGCGCGCAACATGGGCTTAACCGCCTGCTTCCTGCCCAAGCCGGTGGTGGGGGTCAACGGCAGCGGCATGCACACCAATGTCTCCATCAACCAGCACGACAAGAACCTTTTCTGGGATCCCAAGGGCGAAGAAAAGCTCAGCAAGCTAGGCTACGAATTTCTGGACCGCATTCTCACTCACGGCAACGATCTCTGCCTGGTGTTCAATTCCAGCGTCAACGCCTACCGCCGCCTCGATCCGCACTTCGAGGCGCCCAACCAGCTGCGAGCGTCGGCCGTGGACCGGGGCGCCATGGTCCGCATCCCGATCGGCAACCACCGCAGCATGCGCCTGGAGGTGCGCGCCGTCGCTCCAGATGCCAATCCCTACCTGGTGATGTACTCCATTTTCAAGACCGGATTGGAAGGAGAGACGGCCAAGATCAAGAACCTCCGCGAGGCCGAACGCTACCTGCCCGACAACGTCTACACCGCGATCGACAATTTCCGCAAAGCCGATTGGACAACCAAACTTCTAGGGGAAGACGTGAAAGGCCGCTACGCCGACCTGAAGCAGGCATCGGCCGACCGCTGCCCGCGCCTGCTGGGCACGATTGTCAAGCCCTCCGAAGTGCAGTTCCACCACGAGGTATACAACCAGTACTTGTGGAATGAGTTCTAGCCATGTCCCGCAGGGAAGTTCGAGCCATGTCCCGCAGGGACAATTGAAAATAGCCCGGCGCTTTAGCGCCGGGAACATTTGCGGCATTCAAGCGAGTCCCGTAGGGACGACTGTGGGCCGCACACCATACCAAATCGAGAACGACGCTAGCGCACAGCCACCGCAGTCGCCAGGTTGGCATTAAGGTAGCGGCTCATAGCCAAGTCGATAATGGCGCCGATCATCTCCGTGTAAGAGAGCCCCGATGCCTTAGCGGCCATGGCAAATTCCTGCCGGCTAGCCAGCCAAGGATTCGGATTCGCCTCGATGACATAGACGTCGCCGTTGGGAGCCAGCCGCATGTCGATGCGTCCATAGTCGCGCAGCTTCAGCGCCCGGTACGCGGCCAGCGCCGTATCTGACAACCGCTTCATCGTATCCTCGTCCAGGTTTTCCGCGATTTGCGATTTGGTCAGCTTGTAGACTTCGGTATTCTTCTCGAACTTCACATCGTAGCTGGCGATTCTTGGCGTGCCTTCAGGCAAGCGTGACAGATCGAGCTCGATCATCGGCAACACCTGCGCTCGTTCGTAGCTGCCCAGAATTCCGGCGTAAATTTCGCGCCCCTCGATGTATTCCTCAATCAGCGCCGGAGAGTCGAATTCATCCTGAATGTACTCGACGCGCTCCATCATCTCCTTGACGTTTTTCACCACGGCGCCGGCATCGATGCCGATCGATCCATCCTCCCACGACGGTTTAACGATGAGCGGAAAAGAAATATCGTGGGCATGTTCAATGCGTCCGCGATAGGCCGTCGCAAAGAATGGAGTCTTGATGCCATGAAACGCGAAGATCTTTTTGGCAATCGCTTTGTCCTGGGCAAGAATAATGGCATGGGGACCGGCCCCGGTGTAGCGCAATCCCAGCAGGTCGACATAGGCGACCACGTTCATTTCCTTGGTGTCGTCGCCGTCGAAAGACTCGGTCAGGTTAAAAATGAGATCGGCATCCGAACGCGAGAGCGAGTGCAGTGACTGCGGGCGCCCGTCCAGTTCGAAATACGAGGGCTCGTGCCCCAGCTTCTGTAGCGCTTCAAAGATTTCCTGGCGATCGGTCTTCTCTTTTTTTACCGTCTTTACTTTCTTGCGAGGCTTACGCACGGCTGCTGCCGCCGGTTCTTCCTTAGCCGCCGCCGCGACCGGGTCTTCGTTCCACACGTCGTAAAGCAAAGCGATTTTAAGTTTTGCTCCGATCATCATGTCTCCTAAGCTTGCTGGTGGAGCGCCGGGCGTCCCCGCCCGGCCGCCGAACTGCTGGGCGGGCGAGACGCCCGTCCCTCCACTTCTTACGGCTGAATAAACTTTCCTTTCGTCACATAAGTCATCACCAGCGCCGTGACATAGGCCGTGACTTCGGCCAGATGTTCCGCGCTGCGTGTCTTGTCGGCGCGCAAATCAAGTTCGCCGGCGCGCTTTTCAATCGTGTCCATCAAAGTCTTAATCAGCGGACGCTGCGCGCCCGTCCACTGCGCAACTTTGTCGATCACCGCTTTGCGGTGCTGATGCAGAAATTCATGCGCCGGCAGCGCCGACTTCCGCCGCTTGGATACGGGAAAGATGTCCCGCAAATCCGTATCGGGAGTAAGCTCGGTGACCGCAACTTCTTCGCGCGTAGCCTGGTGCCCATCCCGTCGATAGAACTCCGCCACCGTAGTTTCCATGTCATCGACCGTGAGATCGGTCTGTCCCCGCCGCCGCGGAGGCTCGCTCTTCCCCAACTGGCGCGCCAGCCGGTTCAGATAAAGCAGCTTCGCCATAGCGCCCCAGCCGCGATAGCGCTTCCGCCAGTTAGAACGCGGAGTCAGCCAAACCGCAAACGTCTCGGCAAAATCTTCATCCGGATGTTTCTGCGCATACCATCCCGGCAAATGCCGAACATAGTCGCGAGAAAACGGCGCGGGCCGGTAATTGTCGTGATAAGGGCGGCGAAAGGGCCCAAAGATCTGCTTCCACTCCGGCTTATTGTGCAGCTTGTAAGCATAGGTGAAAGCGTGCCCCGCCTCATGCCGCAGGTACATCATGATTTCCCGAGCATCCTCAAGATCGTGCGTCTCTTTCTCCAACTGCGCCAAAGCCGCATGAGCCAAATAAAACGGAATCCCAATAATCGGCTCGCCCGAAGGGCATCCCCACTCATCGGTCAAATAACAAGCCGGACGAAACCGAGTAAGCCCCTTAGCCTCCAGTTCGCGATAAAGCTGCTCAACAAACCGCTCCACCGGAGACCCGGCAAGCGTAAGCCCCAGCTCGCGAATCGGCCGGCTAAGAAGTTCCTGGTACGCGGGTTCAGGTTTCGCGTTTACGATGTCATGCACAAACGCAAGCTCACAAACAGTCTGCAACCGCGCAAGCACACACGGGGAGCGGCAGTATCACTAAGGTTAACAGTAATGGAAAGCGGGATGATTTGGGAGTGACTGCGGTAATGCGGCCCACCTAGGGACGGACGCATTCGTCCGTCCGACCGGGCGCAGCCCGGCAGCTCTCAGACGATCTCATCAAACACTTTGACTCGCAGATGCTGGGAAGGGCACGGCTTTGCAACTTGCGGAAAAATTCGGCGTTGCACTTGATTTTGGGTGGCGCAGCGGTTCACCGCTGCGATAAGTGGATCGTTTTTCAACATCGGCTTTAGCCGCTGAGGGCACGGTTCTCAGCCAGAGAGGACTTTTTCCGCAGCCTGCCAGTGCGCTCAGGTAATTGATCTTAGTACAGCAAGGGCGGGCAATCTGGCGATCCACTTCCACTGCAATTCTCAGTTAGCGTAAACGTGTTTACGACACCTATCGCTGAACAGTGAACGACTAGGATTTTTCCCAGCTATTGCAGCTTCGCGTACTCCGTCTTGGCTTCTTTCAGGATGGGGATGTCGGGGTCGGCGTCTTTCCAGAGGGTGAGGAAATCTTTGTAGGCGGCGAGTGCGCGAGTGCGGGCGGCATCGGCATCCGCTCCCTGCCCCTGTCCTTGAAAAGTTTTCGACTGCAAGGCATTGGCACGAGCTACTCCCAGATGCGCCAACGCTCCTGTCCAGCAGTTCCAGACGATGCCGCTGTGGTCGATGATCTTCTGAAACTCGACGGCGGCTTCTTTGCCCTGTCCGGCTGCCAGATACGCCTCTCCGCGCACATACGTCGGATTGAGGCAGGAAATATTGTTGACGAACTCAATCTGCCCCAACTCAATGGGCGGAACAGCGGCTTGCAGGGCAGTCAAGGCGGCAGCAGGGTTCTTTTTGTCCAGCGCCAACTGCGCCTGAATCGCGGGCAGCCAAAGCGACTGCACCTGCGTGTCGAGCGGGAAGCGTTTCCCTAAGTCTTGGGCCAAGGAATCGGCTCGTGCCGTATCGCCCGCCATGGCAAACGCCAGCGCGGCCTCGACCTCGACACTCTGACTCGTGGGAGCCAGCTTCAAAGCCTCTGCCGCTGACTGCCGCGCTTCCGCAGGATTGCCGTAAGCGGCTTGTTCGATAGCGGCATTCTCCTGCCAGATCGCCCCATTCTCCTTGCTGTCCGCCCGAATGGCCGACTCCACAGCCCGCTTGGTCAGTTCCCCCGCCTTGCCCAGATGACCGCCGTATGCCTCGGTGTCGGATGCCAGCGCCAGCCCTTGGTTCTCTTCGGGTTTGCCTGCAAACCACTGTTGCTGTTCCGCCATCGCCGCTGAGTCCGCGCCGAGAAAGGCAAGAGCGTAGAGAGCATTGTGCAGTATGAAATTATCCAGTTTTCGCGCTTGCGCTTCGTGGATGATCTGCCGCGCTTCGTCGAAGCGTTGCAAGGAGATCAGGCTGTTGCCAAGGTTTGCGTAGTGGCCAGCACTATCTGGGGCGAGGCGGAGGCTTTCGCGATACGACTCCGTAGCCCGCTCATACTGTCCCTGCGAAGCGTAAACGACGCCCAAATTGAGATAAGCGAAAGCTTTTCGCGGATAGCTCTCAATCTCCTCCTGATAGGTCTGGGCCGCTTTATCCAGTTCCCCAGTTACATTCAGATAGTAGGTGGCAGTGATCGCCATCTTTTCCCGTTCGCTGGCATGTTCCCGCAACTGAAATGCCTTGGTGTAGTAATCGCTGGCCCGCCCTAGCTCGGCGAGACTGAAGTAGTCGGTGCCCACTGCCGAGTAGCCCATGGCAAAATTCGGGTCAAGCTCGATGGCGCGTTGATCGTAAGGCAGGGCTGCGGCGGGGCCTTTCCCCTTGGCAGCCTTTCCTCCAAGGCTGTACGCCTTCAGAGCTTCGAGCGAAGACGTGGTGGCCTCTGACAACGGAACATCTAACTTCTGTACCGTCGCCAGCGATTCGCCCAACTTAGTTCGCAGCTTGGATGCCGCCTCGCCCAGCGCGTCCAGCACCTTCTCCTTGGACGCTGCCGTCACCTGCTCCTCGGCCAGCGGTTCTCCGCTCTGGCAATTCACCGCCGTCAATCCCAACACATATTGGCTGCCCAGACTGGCAATCGAGCCAGCCAGATAAGCCTTGCTGCCCGCCCGCTGGCAAAGCTCGCGGGCGACTTCGGGCGTGAGTTTCGTGCCCGCCGGACGGGACATCAATTTCAAGGTCGCCGCGACTTTATTCTCAGAGAGCACATTCAGAAATGGCGACTGGTTGAGAGCAACGCTGAGCGCGGTCTTGAGCGTGTCATCGAACACCGCATCGCCGGTTTTGTTGTCGAAGTCGGCGAGCACGATGGTGTCTTTCTCGGTGAGTGCAGTTGCGGGCTTCGTCGTGTGCGAGCGGAAATAGAACGCTCCTCCAATTGCAGCAGCGATCAGTATCACGGCGGCGGGAACCAGAATCTTCCAGAGTTTTCTGCCCGCGACAGGAACTTCGGCGACTTTCACGGCGCTCGATGACGGAGATGGAGCAAGCGCAGGCGAGGAACCGGATGCTGGCGACGGCGGTTGGACGGCAACATGAGAGCCGCTTTCCTGTGCGACCGCCACCGTACCGGAACTCGCAACTCTGGCTCGTCCCGTCTCGGTATCTCGCTTCAGCCGTTGCAGGTCGGCTCGCATTTCCGCCGCGCCCTGATAGCGGAGATTGCGATCTTTCTCCAGCGCCTTGTTGATGATGTCTTCCAGCTTGGGCGGAATATCGCGATTGAAACGAATCGGTGGGGGCGGATCGCAATTCAATATCTCGTTGAAGATGAGGCCGGAGGTCTCGCCGTGAAAAGGCAGAGCTCCCGTCGCCATCTCGTACAGCACCGCCCCGAAGGAGAACAGATCGGTGCGGGCATCCAACTCTTTAGCCCGCACCTGCTCCGGCGACATATATGCCACCGTTCCCACCATGGTGCCCGGACTGGTCAGATGCTCCGCGTCCACCGTCTGCGTGTTAAGAGAAGCAATCTTGCTCGAAGAACTGCCTGCCAGACTGACCTTTGCCAGCCCAAAGTCCAGAATCTTGGCGTGACCGCGCTTGGTCACAAACAGGTTCGCAGGTTTGATGTCGCGGTGAACGATGCCTTCTGCGTGGGCCGCATCCAGTGCGTCGGCAATCTCGATTGCCAGCGACAGGATCAGTTCGGTATCCAGCGGCCGACCACCAATGCGGTACTTCAGCGTCACGCCGTCCAGAAACTCCATGGCAATGAAGGACTGGCCGTTCTCTTCGCCAATTTCGTAAATCGTGCAGATGTTCGGATGATTCAGGGCGGACGCGGCTTGGGCTTCGCGTTGGAAGCGGGCTAGAGCTTGCTCATCCTTAGCAATCTCGTCAGGCAGGAACTTCAAGGCGACAAAGCGGTGCAGCTTTACGTCCTCGGCCTTATAGACCACGCCCATGCCGCCGCCGCCGATCTGGCTGAGGATGCGGTAGTGCGAGATGGTCTCGCCGATCACGCCGCAAATCTTACGTCTGTGAAACTGGCAAGTCAATGAAGACCGTGGAGTTGGCAGGGCGGGTGGGCCACGTTAACAGCGAAGTAAAGCGAGGATTTGTTTTTTAACACCGAACCGGAATAACTGGGGGTGCGCCACTTCTCGCGCTTTTCGAGAAAGCCTGCCCTGAGCGATAGCCGAAGAGTGGCCTGCCGAACCGCCGACGCCGTTCGACTCCGACCGATTCCACCATCGAAGGGGACACTCGACCGGGATGCCAGCCCACCCAATAACGGGTTTTGTAATAATTACAGCGTAAATAGTACCCTGTTGTGTCTCTTTAGCCACAACCGGCCATGAGCGTTATCAATGACTTGCAGACCATCCCACGGCGAAATGCATGACTATAGGTCAGACACAACGGCCATTGTACGTATGTCGGTGTACATACATTTTCACCTGCACAAGTGTTCCACGTGGAACATTGTACGTACAACTGAGACCCGCCCGTGGGTTTACTGAAGCAGTAACCCATTCCCATTAGGCTCTTCCGGAGGAATCACCACTGCCGCCGCGACCCGGTCTCCCGGCTCAACGTTCAGCAGCCGCACGCCCTGCGCCGAGCGCCCCGATTCGCGGATGAACTTCGATTCGATGCGGATGATCTTGCCGTACTGGCTGATCAGCATAACCTCTGATTTCTCACTCACTTGCGAGATGCCGACGACTTTGCCGTTGCGCGCCGTGGTCTTGACGTTGATCACGCCTTTGCCGCCGCGATTGGTCAGGCGATACTCGTCGGCTGGAGTGCGCTTCCCGTACCCGTTCTCGGTGACGGAGAGAATGAGCGAGCCTTTTTCCGGGATCAAGTCCGCGATTTCGGGAGCGATCTCGCCTTCTTTCGCGACCGCCTGCGCCTCCGGCTTGATCGTGGTGGCCATGCCGACGATGTAATCTTTATCGCCCAGATTCATGCCACGCACGCCAGTGGCGTTGCGGCCCATGGAGCGCACGTCGTTCTCGTCAAAGCGAATCGCTTGTCCATCATGCGAGGCGAGGAAAACGATCTGGTTGCCGTCGGTCAGCGAGGCCGCGACCAGCTCGTCGCCCTCTTCGATATTGATGGCGATGATGCCGCGCGACATCACGTGCGAGAAGTCTTTCACCTCTGTCTTCTTCACGGTTCCATTGTGCGTGACGAAGAAAACGTACCTGCCTTCTTCTTCCAGGTCGCGCACGGCGAGCATGGTACGCACGGTTTCTCCCGGCTGCAGGCCCACCAGGTTGCCCACGTGCTTCCCTTTGCCGGCAGCCGCGATGTCGGGAATTTCATACACCTTCAGCCAGTACACGCGCCCGGTATTGGTGAAGATCAAGATGTAGGCGTGAGTCGAGGCGATGAACAGATGCTCGACGAAATCCTCGTCGCGCGTTTTCATGCCGGTGCGCCCGGTGCCGCCGCGCCGCTGCATGCGGTAGGTCGAGATCGGAGTGCGTTTCATGTAGCCGGAATGACTGACCGTGACCGCGACCTGCTCGTCGGCGATCAGATCCTCCAGCATGATTTCCGCGGCTTCGTCCTCGATGACGGTCCGCCGCGCGTCGCCGTATAGTTTCTTGACCTCTTCCAGTTCCTTGATGATGACGCCGCGCAGCTTCTTCTCGGAGGCGAGAATCGATTCGTACTCGGCGATCGCCTCGCGCACCTGCTTCAACTCGTTCGCAATTTCTTCGATCGAGAGCTTGGTCAAGCGGTGCAGTTGCAGTTCGAGGATGGCGTCGGCCTGCTTCGCGGTGAACGGTTTCTCGGCGTCGAGCTTTGGAGCGCGTCCGGTAGTGTTGATGTCGATCTTCTTGCCGCCGAAGTACGCGACTAAGTTCTCTCGCG
>Ga0208827_1000122_pt1 | contig 63533 bp, 66 predicted proteins | sample Sb_taG_5_FD_187709 | JGI IMG/M metagenome (GOLD analysis project Ga0208827, IMG submission 187709) | Peat soil microbial communities from Weissenstadt, Germany - Sb_50d_8_FC metaG (SPAdes) (version 2) | ecosystem: Environmental > Terrestrial > Soil > Wetlands > Peat | place: Germany... | reverse complement strand
CCAAAGAAGCCCGGGCTACCGCCGAGCGCGATGTGAAGCGACTGCGGGAACAACTCGAAGAACGCGAGGAACAGAACGATGCCATGCGCCGCGAGTTGGTGCAACTGCGCAAGGATCGCGAGGACATTCGAAGCCGGGTCGAGAAGATGTTGAGCCAAATGGACAGCCTGACGCATGAGCATGAGAAAGCAGCAAGCTGACTGTGGCGGCAAACTGGGAGACGGCGGCAAAGATGCGTCCGGCAGTCGTCTGGCGGGAAGTAATCCGCCGAGGAGTGACATGGCCACTGCAAGCAACCAACGTCCGACAGATGTGCTGACTAAAGACGCGTTGACGAAACCGGTTCAGCCCAATGACGTCCCGGCCACGAATGCCGTCAGTGGCAGTGGCAGTGTGCGCGTCGAAATCTTCGACCAGGTTTATAACCTGCGAGGCTCGGACGCGGACTACATTCTGAAGCTTGCCGAGTACGTGGACGGCAAGATGCGCGCGGTATCGGAACAGACGGCAACGGTCGATTCGGTACGGCTGGCGGTGCTGGCGGCGCTGAATATTGCGGATGAATATCATCTGCTGAAGCGGCAACTGGAGAAGCCTTCGCCGGACGCACGGCAGCGGGCCAGCAAACTGGCAAGCGCTCTTGACGAAGTTTTGCAAGATACCAGGCGGACGGGCTGAAGTTCGGCCGTAACGTCGGCCGTAGCCTTGATCGTAATCTGCTGTTCATCTTCCATCGCAAATCCCAGACCAGTGGCCGCAGGCAGCTGCCGAGCTCTCCACCCCGCCAAGCCAACACGGGGCTTGTCGGGGGCCCCGGTGCGCTCCGCTTGGACCCTTCGGCTTCGCTCAGGGCAGGCTCGCGAGGCGCCCGTCCCCACACGAGCACGACTGCCAGCAAGCTTCCTGCCAACTATTTTGCATTTTCCCCTTGCGAAACTATTCGCGGTTTCCTAGCATTCAAGGTGGAAGCCGGCCTGCAAGGTTGGTGATGGTGGCAACCGATTTTTGAACCAATGAAGAATGAACGGGGACTCGACTCGCAAAAAGATCCGGTGTGCTATGTTCCGCCATGCGGAAAAGCCTAATGGGTCGCGGCGGGTTCCCACCGTCTGAGACGGGTTCATTCTCGGCCCGCCACACGGCCCAGTGGGTCGGCTTTTTTAGTTCAGGTGTTAGGTCTTAGGTGTCAGGTCTCAGGAAACCCTCCGATGCATTTCGGTGGCCCCGCAAGCGTGGATAAATGCGCATTTTCCTTAGACCTAAGACCTGACACCTGAGACCTTCTCCGGACCTGAGACCTTTCTCCCTGCTAGACTCGAAAACCATGGTTGAATCTGCAGACACAGTTCTATGCGGGTCCTCGACTTAGGTTGCGGATCGGGGGTGGACTTAGCTTCCTGGGGCGTCACCGCTTCGGATCAGGTTACCGGACTTGACATCGACGCCGAGCGTCTGGCGCTCGCTAAGGTGCGATTCCCAAACCGCGCTTACCAGCAAGGCACCGGTGAATGCTTGCCCTTCAAGGAGGAGAGTTTCGATCGCGTAATTTCCACCGTTGCTCTCCCCTACATGAACATTCAGAAAACGCTCGCGGAAATTCACCGCGTCCTCGTTCCTGGCGGCGCTCTGTCCCTAAGCCTGCATCTCCCAAGTTTCACGTTAGCTGAACTTCTCCACCATGCCTTCCCGAAACCAGTCCCCACGCTCTTTCGGCTATACGTCATGGCAAACGGGTTATTGTTCCACTGCACCGGCAGGACTGTCGGGTTCCTCAGGGGGAGGACGGAATCGTTTCAGACGGAGCGAGGAATGAGGATCGCACTGAATCGGGCTGGATTCGTCGATCTTTCATTCCGCCGGGCAACTGGGCCGGTTGGCGAAACGTTCATTGTGGAAGCACGGGCGAGTTCTCCGAGCGAACGTTCGCGCACGCCCCGGAGCGCTTCCTGCTAGACTCTTTTTGCACTCGGTCCTTTGCTGGAGCATCTAAACTCTGGAGCATCTAAACTAACGTGTTCCCCAGACTTTTTTATATTGGCAGTTTCTACCTGCCCACCTATGGTGTCCTGGTCGCCTCGGGCGTGCTGATCGGGCTCTGGATCAGCGTGCGCAATTCGGAGAAGCAAGGCATCAACGGCGACGATGCCTGGAATTTTGGCATTCTCGTTGTCCTTGCCGGAATTATCGGGGCGAAGATTCTTTACATCATCAACGACTGGAGCACCTACGCGAACAACTGGCGGGAGATATTCAGCCTCAACACGCTGCAGGCGGGAGGCGTATTTTCCGGCGGACTGATTGGCGCCTTCCTCATGGCGGCGTGGTACATGCGGCGTCATCGCATGCCGGTGCTGCGCACCACCGACGCCTTCGCTCCCGGACTGGCCTTTGGCCACGTCCTCGGGCGCTTCGGTTGCTTCTCGGCAGGCTGTTGTTACGGCAAACCGACCAATCACTTCTGGGGCGTCATCTTCACGAATCCTTTGGCGAATGCCGTTAGTGGAACTCCGCTCGGCGTCAGGATCGAACCGACGCAGCTGATCGAAGCCGCAGCCGAGTTTTTCAATTTCCTGTTGCTGATGTGGCTGCTCAAGCGCAAGCGGTTCGATGGGCAGGTGTTTGGCAGCTTCATGATCCTTTACGGAGTCGAGCGCTACTTCATCGAGTTCCTGCGCGGAGATCCCGGACGCGGTGAAGTTTTCGGCGGGCTAATGACGGGAACGCAGTTGATTTCGATTCTGCTGGTCATCGGCGGTGGATTGATCTGGTGGCTGAAGAGCAGCACTCAGCAACCAGCACTCAGCCCTCAGAAATCGGGCTCTCGGCTTTAGTCTCTAAACTCCGTACAAATTTTCCTTGCACATGCTGGCCGAATGCTGAATCCTGAGCCCTGAATGCTCGACTTTCCCCTCACTCTGACCGCATCTCCCGAAGCCGCGGGACAGCGTCTGGACCAATATCTCGCGACGCAACTTTCAGAGCTCAATCGGGCAGAGGTCAGCCGGGCGCGTGTGCAGCAACTGATCGCGAAGGGTGAGGTGGTGGTGAACCGGTCGGCGGCGAAGGCGTCGCTGCGACTGAAGGGCGAAGAACTGATCACAGTCAACGGGCCGCCGCACGCTCCACCGCTGCGCGCCATTCCGGAAGAGATTGCGCTCGACATTGTCTACGAAGACGACGAACTGGCGATCGTCAACAAGCCCGCAGGCATGATGGTGCATGCCGGAGCGGGAGCGACCGATGATGCGCGCAACCGCGGAACACTGGTCAACGCGCTCCTGCATCACTTTGGAACGCTTTCCGCGGTTGGCGGCGAACTTCGTCCGGGAATCGTGCATCGTCTGGATCGGGCCACCAGCGGGCTGATGGTGGTGGCGAAGAACGATGAATCGCACCGCCGGCTGGCCAAGCAGTTCAGCGGACGCGAGGTGCACAAGACTTACATCGCGCTGGTACACGGCTGGCCGAAGCAGGATCGCGGCACGATTCAAAGCGCCATCAGCCGCCACTCGCAGCGGCGCACACGGATGACGACGCGGGGTTTCGGTGGCCGCGAGGCGGTGACGCACTATGTGGTGCAGCGAAAAATTGACTCGCCTTACGGCAAGTTTGCGCTGGTCGAACTCAAGATTGAGACGGGACGCACCCACCAGATCCGCGTGCATATGTCGTCGCTCGGACATCCGGTGGTGGGCGATGCGCTCTATGGCGCGCCGGGCGAATTGCGGTCGCAGTCGAACAAACGACGGTCAGCCGGGATGCCCGCGACGCTGAAGCTGGATCGAAATTTTCTGCATTCGGCGGTGCTCGAGTTGGCGCATCCGCGAACGAAGGAGCCGCTCAAGTTCTCTCGGCCGTTACCGCAGGATCTGGAGAACCTGCTGGATAGCCTGGAAAATGCCCGGCAAGAAGGTCCTAGGCGAGAACCTGGTCAGTACGAATCTGGTCGGTAAGAACGAGGCGTCTTTCCAGCGCCGGGGCGCAGGCTATAATGAATGAAGGAAATAACTCCGATCAAATCGTCCTGATGAAATCGCGCATTTTTCTGCTTCTGGTTGCTTTTCTTATGCTGGCCGGCTCACTCATCGGCCAGACGGCGCCGGCTGCTTCCATGCCGAGCGCGGCGCAGAATGCGCCCGCGAAAACGAACTCTCCACCTGACGGCAAGACGCCGGCGCCGGCGCCGCCGGAAAATCCAAGTAAGTCCGATTCCGAAGAGTCCGTCACGACGATCGTCCATGTCGTCAACGAAGTTCGAGTAGTGTTCACCGTGACCGACCGGCATGGCCACTACATCAAGGATCTGAAGAGCAATGACTTCAGAGTGATCGACGATAACAAGCCCGCGGAGCTGCGCAGCTTCCGCAGCGAGACCGATCTGCCCCTGCAGGTGGGGTTGCTGGTGGACGCGAGTAACTCGGTACGCGACCGCTTCAAGTTCGAGCAGGAAGCGGCCATCGAGTTTCTGAACGCCATCATTCGCCCGCGCTATGACAAGGCGTTCGTGGTCGGCTTCGACGCCACGCCTGAAGTTACACAGGATTTTACCGACGACACGGGGAATCTTTCGGCCGGGGTGCGAATGTTACGGCCGGGCGGCGGCACCGCGCTGTACGACGCGCTCTACTTTGCATGCCGTGACAAGCTAATGAAGCGCGAGCAGACGGGACCGGTGCGCCGCGCCATTATTCTGCTGACCGACGGCGAAGACAACCTGAGCCACGTCACGCGTGAGGAAGCCATCGAAATGGCGCAGCGCGCGGAAGCAATCGTGTACACCATTAGCACCAACATCAGCGGCATGAAGGGCAAGGGCGACAAGGTGCTGGAGCGGATCGCGGAGGCGACGGGCGGCCGCGCGTTTTTTCCGTTCCAAATGCGCGACGTGTCGGATGCGTTTCTCTCCATTCAGGAGGAGTTACGCAGCCAGTACGCGGTGGCTTACAAGCCGGCGGATTTTGCCGCGAATGGACGCTACCGCACGATCGAAATCCTGGCGCAGGATAAGAATCTGAAGGTGCGCACCCGCAAGGGGTATTACGCTCCGAAACAGTAACTCCGTAAATGACTTCAATACCTCAGCGGCACGTCAGTAACTCTGCGACGTTAGTAACTTGCCGGGACGCTGCGGGCCGGGTTTTATTCATTGTGGAGACGTGACGTATAGAGATGACTGTGCGAATCGGAATCCGGCTGGCGGCAATGGCGACGGTGGGAATCTTGCTGGGCGTCATGCTATGTGGGCCGGCATACAGCCAGACAGCGGCGTTGCGAGCGGAGCGGGATCTGTTCGCTGCGGTCAACCAGGCGCGGCGGGCGCAGGGGTTGACTCCGCTGCGGTGGGATGAGTCGCTGGCAACAGCGGCGCGGCGTCACGCGAAGGTGATGGCGGAACGCGGATCGGCGCAACATGGGTTCGAAGGTGAGCCGAACCTGTCGGCGCGGGTCAAACAGGCGGGTGCGCATTTCAGTTGGCTGTCGGAAAACGTAATTCAGGGGCCGTCAACGGAGTTCATCCACGTCCAGTTCATGAAATCGCCTCCACATCGCGCCAACATTCTCGACCGGGATATGGATTCGATTGGTATCGGTGTGGTGGAACGGCGGGGACTGCTGTTCGCGGTCGAGGATCTTTCGCAGGCGCGGTGAGTTGACGCGCCCAATAAAGAAAAACGCCGGGAATCTGGGATCCGGTTCCCGGCGTTCTCTTTTATGCTGGCGTTTAATCCCGTTGGTCCCTATCTGGCTGGGCTGACTTTGGGCATAGCCTTAGCCTTGGCGAGCATGGCCGGCCCTGCTGCGACCGTGCATTTGCTGGTGGAACTGGTAAGTGTGAATGGGACCGTGAAGTAGATATCACTAGTGATTGTGTTGCCGCCCGCACCGTTGGTGTCATCGAGAATGCCAGCACATGCACTTTCCAGGATGACGTTTCCGGTTACAGTGTTGTTATGGCCCGTTGAACCGCAGGATGCGTCCAGGTGCACGCCGGATTCTGCGCTATTGACGATGGTGTTTCCCTTGACCGTATTCCCGTTGGTGCAGACATCGATGCCATCGTAAGTCGATGCGCCAAAGACTCTGTTGCCGGTAACGGAAACGCCGTCACCGTAGACGCCAACGCTATCGGTGTAAAGGGCGATGGGAAGCTGGCTATTGCCTGCTACGTTGCCAGAGATGGTAATACCGCTGTTTTCCGCGGCGTCGTAAAGCAATATATCGGCGGAGGCCGCCACCGTTGGATCCCCATAGATATTGTCGATCACGATGTTGTCCTTGATCGTTCCCGTGGCTCCAAAACCAACCTGGATGCCGTTCTGAGCCGCACCTCCGTTCGGAACCACGCCGGCTCCCTGAACATAATTCCCCGTGAGGGTCAGGTTCGTGCCCGCATCATTGCCTGTGATTCCATTCTTGTTGTAATTGTGAACTGAACTATGTTCGATGGTCAGGGTGGAAGAGTGACCTGCGGCGGTCTCCACCCATATGGACTGCCCAACCTGACAACCATTTGGAATGCCGTTTGGCACCTGGTTGCGCACGGCGACGTGATTCACCGTTCCCGAAGAACTCTGAAACAGGATGCCCCGCACGTCGGGACCGCAGGAAAGACCGTTCCCGGTTCCGTCAACAGTAAGATTGCTGATCGAGACCGGGCCTGCGTTCTGCACTACGAGCTGAGCTGCGACCGGATCGCCCGAGTCCACATCAGTCGTGTTCGCGACCAATCCGCCTGCGGGAGGCAAAATCACAACGGCATCCTCAGTCTCGGATTCGATCCCTTCGAGAGTAAGGTTCTTAGCGATTATCGCCACCTGTTCCGGGTAATTGCCGGGGCAAACTTTGATTACGGTTCCGGCGGGAGAAGCATTCACCGCCTGTTGAATGGTTGCGAACTTCACGGGGCTCGTGCAGGAACCAACGGTAACGGTTGCGGAAAAGGCTTGTCCGCTGAGCGCAACAAACGCGACCAAAGCGAGACATGAGAAAGTTAGACTGCGCACTGATCCCTCCTCGTATTGGGCGGCATGGTTGGGACTGCTGAACGAGACGGAACTAGATTTGACGACAATATAGCCCTGAGGGTTGTTTTCGCGCAACCGGGGGTGTTCCGGAAGACGCTATGGGGGCACGACTCTGACGGGGCATGACTCTGACGAGAGGCGTTGCCGAGCTGCGCTCCGCTTGGACGGGGCAAAGCCCCGTCCCCACACGGGCATCTAGTCTTCGTGGCGAGGCGTGGCGTAGTAGCCGCTGCGGGCCTGGATCTTGTAGTCCCCCTGCTTGGGCTTGATCTCGACTTTACGGAAAGAGCCGTCGCGGGCGGTGTTGGTGGGCACGTAACCGGCGTTGTACTGGCTGCGGAGCTCCTGGGAAATCTGGTCGAAGGCCTGGCGGAGTTTTTCGATCTTGTTGCCGACTTCGATCACGCGCCCGCCGGTTTCCTGGGTGAGTTTCTTCATCTCAGCATCGCCGTGATAGCCGCCGAAGCCGTAGAAACCGCGGTCGGCGATGAGCAGCACGTAGCAAATGGCATCGGCTTTCTGGGCGGCTTCGATGGCGTCCTTGATTTTGAGGCGGCTGCCTTCGTCTTCTCCGTCGGTGAGCAGGATCATCGCCTTGCGGCCGACCTCATGGGCGAATTCGTCATGCGAGGCGAGATAGACGGCGTCATAAAGCGCCGTGCCGCGTGGGCCGGTTGAAGAACATGGAATCGGGCCCTGCGGGCCAATGGGACCGCCGGAACAGCCCACTCCGCCGGTGTTGATCTTGGCCTGATTGAGCGCATGTTTGAGCCGGCTCACGGAGTTGGTGAAATCCTGCAGCAGGGTAATGTCGACGTCGAAGCTGATGACGAAGGCCTCGTCTTTGGCGCGCAGCGTGCTCTCGAGGAAAGAACCTCCGACTTCCTTTTCCATATCGAGGACGCGAGTCTGGCTGCCGCTGGAATCGATGAGCATGCCGAGGGTTAGCGGGAGGTCGGATTCGGCTTTAAAATATTTGATGGACTGGGGCTTGCCGTCCTCGAACAGGTCGAAGTTGTCCTTGGTGAGGTTGGGAATCAGCGCGCCATGTTTGTCTTTGACGTTGAAGAACAACTGCACGACTTCGACGTTGACCTTCAGGGTCTCGACGGACTGGTCTTGCGACTGGGCGTTGGAGGTGCCCGCCGGGGTCGGCGGATTCTGCGCAGCGGCGGGAAGCGACAGCGGCGTCACCAGAACGCACGTCACTAGAACGCACGTGGCCAGAACGAACATGGCCAGAGCGAACAAGCCCGCAGCCAGGCACGGTTTGCAATGTGGTGTAGGCATTAGCGTTTTTATCCTGAGACTTTGCTAGTCTATCCTGTAAGGGGCCTGTAAAGGGCCTGTAAGGGCCCGTAACGGTTAGATGCACCAAACAGGCGCGGTTGGGCATCTGAATCATTGAAAAGCGCAGGGACCAGGGGTGCGCGGGTCAACCAGCGCGGCTAAACAAGAAGATAATAGAGGATTCCGGTGATGGCCACGAAAATTAACACGGCACTGATTCTGGGGCTGACATTGTTGCTGGCGGCCGCCCTGGCGGCGCAAGAGAAGCCGGAGGACATCCCGGACGCTCCGTCGGCGACGCGTCCGATACCGCCTCCGGCGCCGCCCAGCCCGCGGCAAGAAGCGGCTGAGGAGTCCAAGCCCGATGTGCCCCCCGCGGATGGATCCGGCGTGACCACTGGGTCGAAGGAGCTTCCCCGGAGCGCTCCGGATTCGACGGATCAGAAACCGGCCCCGCCACCGATGCCACCGGTTAGGACGGTGCCCGCAGGCAGCGTGCCGAAAGATCTGGAGACCGGGCAGGATCTCTACACGATTACGGTGACTACAAACTTAGTAACGGTTCCGGTTACGGTAACAGACCGCGAAGGCCGGATGATCGGCGGCTTGCTTCCCAAGGATTTTTTAGTTCTGGAAAATGGGCAGAAGCAGACGTTGAAGTTTTTCACCAGCGATCCGTTTGCGCTGTCGGCGGCGGTGATTTTCGATACCGGCATGGCGGACGTAGGTTTGAAGAAGGTACAGGAGACGCTGGCGGCGTTGCAGGGAGCGTTCAGCCAGTTCGATGAAGTTGGAATTTATACCTACAGCAGCACCGTCGGGCGGGTGTCAGACTTCACCACCGTGGGCAAGCAGTTGACGGCGACTCTGAACCGGGTCAAAGGGTTCAGCGGAGCAAATAATGGACCTCCGGTGACGAGCGGGCCGCTGGGGCCGCAGGGACCGGTCATCAATGGGATCCCGATGGACTCTCCGGTAAACCCGGTGAGCACCCCGCCGAAGTTCGCACGCGTAATGAATGACGCGATCCTGCTGGCGGCGCGCGATCTTTCGAAGCGCGACCGGGCGCGGCGGAAGATCATCTTCATCATCAGCGACGGATTTGAGCAGGGCTCGGTCGCCAGTTACAAAGACACGCTAAAAGTGCTGCTGACCCAGAACATCACCGTGTACGCAGTGGGAGTGGAAGGCGCGGCGATCCCGGTGTACGACAGGCTGCAGCGCATCCACATTCCGAAGACGCGGGGGGCGATCGGTTACAGCGACATTCTGCCGAAATACGTCAACGCAACTGGAGGAGGCACGGTGTACGGCGAGTTGGCGCAAGCCGAGATCGAACGGGCTTATGCTCGCGCGATCGGAGACGCACGCAACCAGTACACTCTGGGTTATTCGCCCAGGTCGAACATCGGAGGCTACCGAGAGATCGAGGTGCAGGTGAAGCGTGCGGGCGTGAAGGTGTACGCAAAGCGCGGATATTATCCTCTGCCAACGGCGCGATAATCAGTTGCCAGTAGCCAGTTGCCAGTTGCCAGTACCCAGCACCCAGACCATCTTACGGTGTGAGCACTGTCCCTCAAGGCGGCAAACGTCCACTGGCAACTGGCGGCTGGCAACCGGAAACTGATCTAGTAACGTGGGTAACCTGCGCCATGGCCTCCCATTGTGGTATAAAAACCAGCAGGAACCGATACTGTAGTCAGGTGAATTTGTAGCGAGAGGCTCGCGCGTTGGGGGAGTGGTTCGCGAGAGTCTTTTCACAGGAGTTTCTGAGGAAACCTTTTGAGTTTCATCAACTTCGCAGCGCGCGAGATCAACTGCAAGATTGTCTATTACGGCGCCGGGTTGGGCGGCAAGACGACGAATCTGCAGTTCATCTTCCAGAAAACAGCCGAACAGCAGAAGGGCAAGATGATCTCGCTCGCCACCGAGACCGATCGCACCCTGTTCTTCGACTTCCTGCCCCTGGATTTGGGCACGGTGCGCGGCTTCAAGACGCGCATTCACCTCTACACCGTCCCCGGACAGGTCTTTTACGACGCCAGCCGCAAGCTGATTCTGCGCGGCGTGGACGGCATCGTGTTCGTGGCCGATTCTCAGCAGGAGCGCATGGACGCCAACGTCGAGGCGCTCGACAACCTGATGGCCAACCTGAAGGAACACGGCTACGACTTCAACAAGATTCCCTACGTCCTGCAACTGAACAAGCGCGACCTGCCAAATGTGATGCCGGTGGACGCTCTCTCCAAAGAACTGCGCAAGAAAAACGAACCGGTGCTGGAGGCCGTAGCCTTCCAAGGCGTAGGCGTGTTCGAGACGCTCAAGGAAATCGCGCGGCAAGTGCTGACGGAGTTGAAGCAGGGCGGGTAGGGCGGTCTCAGCTATCAGCTCTCAGCTATCAGTGCAACCCAAAACAAATCTTTCTGTGGAGACGCGCCTGCCGTGCCTAGGCTCGTGGAGGGACGGGCGCCCTCGCCCGTCCAAGCCGAACGCAGCTCGGCGGCCGCGAACGGCCACAGCACTCTCTGGATGCGCCGTAATGATCATACCTATGATATGATACAAAGTACTATGGCGAAGGCTAACCCAGACATTAAGCGGCGACGCACATTTACGCTCTCCCCTGTTAGTCTCGCGTATCTGGAACAGCAAGCACGCGCGCGCCAACTAAACTCTCAGTCCGCCTTCCTCGACGAGTTGCTCCAGGAAAAGATTATGGAACAGCGAAGAGCGGCGCTCGAAGCCAATGTCACCGCCTACTACGACAACCTGAGCGACGACGAAGTCGAAGAAGACAGATTGTGGGGAGAATTTTCCGGGCGCCATCTCGCCCTGAGTGAGGAGGAACTCTCGCATGCCCAGTCCACAGCGGGGAGAAATCTGGTTCACGAAGCTCCCGACCGACCCGCCGGAAAAAGGAAAGCGCCCGGTGGTCATCGTCTCCATCAACGCCCGAAACAATCATCCGCGCGCTAGTACTGTGCTCGTAGTGCCGCTGAGCACCTCGGTTCACAAGGACGAGATTCCCACGCACTTGCTACTGGAACCGGGACAAACCGGCCTACGAGAGCGTGTGGTGGCCAAGGCAGAAGATGTTTCGCCGGTGTGGAAAGTCGAGCTCGATCCTTCGCGCGAGCGCCTGCGGATCCTCAGTTCGCACCAGGTTTGCGACTTGGCGCGAAAGGTGGAATTGGCTATGGGGTGCTCGCCGTAGGATCATAGGTTGTTAGTTGTTTGCGAATCCCTCGGTCCAATTTCCAACACATTCCCGTAGAGACGCGGCTTGCTAGGTCTAGGCAGAGCCTCGGCAACTGAAGGCACGCAACATTATGCCGATATACATAACGGGAACCAATCGGGACGACACGTCCATTCACGTAATCGGGGAAAAAATGATGACTACAGCATTCAAGTCGCTAACGAGACTGGCGATGGTGTTTATCCTTTGCTTTGTATCTGCAACCGCAAGTTTTGCGCAGGATGCCGGAAAGTTGGAGGCCGAGATCAAGCAACTGAAACCCTTCAGCACCGATCCGCAGGTGGTCAGCGCGGTAAAGGCCTATAACTCGACCACGCCATCGCCCGAAGCACAGGCCATGACGAATGAGAAGTGGCGCAGCCTGACGCTTTTCGATCCCTTCGTGCGCGCCGTTGGCAAGACTGCCCTTTCCGCGTATCTGAAGACCAAACAAGACGACATGATCGCCAAGGTTTTCGTTTCCGGAGCCGATGGCGGCAAGGTAGCATTCGACGCCAAGACCGAGCACTGGACCCATAAAGGCATGCCCAAGCATGAGGTCCCCATGAGCGGAAAAATCTGGACTGGTCCCGTGAAGCTTGACGATTCCACCGGACTGCAAATGATCCAGGTGGGATTGCCCGTACTCGACGGGGGGAAACCCATTGGTTCGATCGTGTTCGGACTGCGCGCCGAGAAACTTCGCTAGCGCGCTTACCTGCTCTCAGGAAAACGGACCATGAAGACTATCAGCATCGCGCACCGAATGACCTTGGCGCTGGCTGCCTCGGTCGCGATCACCTTCGGCGCAGTCCTGGGATTGTCCTACCTGCTGCGGGTATCTACGGCTCTTTCTAGCGGCTTGGCGGCGACAACCCGCTCCCAAAGTCGAGCTTCGTTCGAACTGCTGGACTTGGCGGTCAAGGTCCAGGGCGTCACGCAAAAAATGACCATGGAGCGCGATCCCGATGCCATCGAAGCGCTCATGCATCAAAGCGAAGCGCTGGCGCAGCAAGCGCAGGCGAAGATCCAGCAGGTTGCGCGCGACGACACCAGCATCTCGGCTGCTTTTGAGAAATTGACCCAGGCCAACGCTGAAGTGTTAGACCTGCTCATGCACGCTCACAATGCCGAATCGCACGAGGCGATCATTGAGAAGTCAAACCCTGCTTTTGAAGGATTCCTCCGCGCGATTTCCGACTATCAGGACAAGCTGGGCCAGACTCTGGACAACCAGGCCCGACAGGCCAATGCTCGGACTCGCCACCTCGCATTTGTGGTCTATGTCTTGGTTGCAACCAGTGTCCTGTTAATGTGCCTCGGCGGCCTCACCCTGGTGCGGACCGTCTCCAAGTCCCTCCGGCGATTGGCCGACATGATTCAAGATATCGCGCAGGGCGAAAGTGATGTCACCAAGCGGTTGGACGTGGTAAGCAACGACGAACTGGGCGAAATCAGCCGCTTCTTCAATTTGTTCATGGACAAGTTGCAAGATGTGATGCGACAGGTCGCGGCCAATACGCGGCAGGTGACAACCGCCAGTCAGCAACTGCTCGAGGCCAGCCGCCAGATTACATCCAATTCCGGGGAGACCTCCGTCCAGGCCAACGCCGTTTCGCAGGCCACCCATCAGGTCGATCAGCACTTGCAGAGCGTCTCTCACGGGGCCGAAGAGATGACGTCCACCATTCAAAGCATCGCCAGCAACGCCCACCAAGAGGCCGAGATGGCTTCGAAGGCCGTCCAAACGGCACAGGCCGCCAACACCACCGTATGCAAGCTGGGCCGGTCCAGTTCTGAGATCGGCGCCGTCGTCAACGTCATCACTTCCATCGCGCAACAGACGAACCTGTTGGCCCTGAATGCGACCATCGAGGCCGCTCGCGCCGGAGAAGCCGGCAAGGGTTTCGCGGTGGTTGCCAACGAAGTGAAGGAGCTCGCCAGGCAGACGTCCAAAGCCACCGAAGACATCGGTCAGAAAATCAACGCCATTCAGACGGACGCGAAGGGAGCCGTGGAGGCGATCGGGGTCATCAGCGGCGTGATTAACCAGATCAACAATATTTCCGGGACGATCGCGGCCGCAGTCGAAGAGCAAAGCGCCACCACCAACGAGATGACGCGCAACGTCAGCGAGGCGGCCAAGGGAGCGGGCGAGATCTCGGCCAACATCGGCGGAGTAGCACAAGCCGCTGAGGGCACGTCGGCACGTGCCCAAGAGTCCTACAAAGCAGCCCAGAAGCTGGCCGAAGTGGCGGCGCAACTGAGCAATCTGGTGGGCCAGTTCAAAGTCACGGGTCGCGACCCGGAGATTGAAACAGCGTTGCCTGTGCTGCTTAGCGAGACCGACGAAGAACGCGGAGCGCGGGGCTATCCCGCGGTTTCGAGAGCTTCCGATAGCTCTTCCCATTCCGTCATCAGGCGCTGCAAATCGGTCTTCCGGTGAGCGAGTTCTTGCGTTTGCCTTTGGGTTTCTTCCGCGCTCACAAAACTCTGAAGCTGCGTTTCACACAGAGCAATCGCGGCCTCGGCACGCGCAATCTCTTCTTCAATTTCGTGCAGACGATCTTCCATCTGCTGGCGCTTGATCGGGTTCAGCCGCTTCGCCCTGGGCTCGACGGCAAGCGAACCGGCGGCAACTTGGTCGCCATTCGGAACCGCCGCCAATGCGGTCGTCGCAACCGCGTCCTTCGAAAGGCTCCTGTCCGCGTTTCTGTGCTGCACTGGCCCTTCGGCGTTGGGTTGGGACTGAGAACTCAGAATCGAGAAACGCGAACTCGCTGGCAACTGGCTACTGGCAACTGTGTGCTGCTTTCGCCAGAGATAGTCTTCGTAATTTCCCGGATAGATTTCCACTTTGCCTTCGCCAATCTCGAACACCCGCGTGGCCAGCTTGTCGATGAAATAGCGGTCGTGGGAAACGAAAACTACCGTGCCGGTGTACTTCATCAGGGCTTCGAGCAGGACGTCTTTGGCGCGCAGGTCGAGGTGGTTGGTGGGCTCATCGAGCAGCAGGAAGTTGGCGGGGTGCAGCAGCATTTTGAGCAGCGCGTAGCGATTGCGCTCTCCGCCGGAGAGGACGCCGATGCGCTTAAAGACATCGTCGCCCGAGAAAAGAAAACAGCCGAGCAGGCTGCGCAGTTGGGTTTGCGTGGAGGCGGGCGAGAGTTCGCCGAGGTCGTCGAGGATGCGAGCTTCCGGATCGAGTTCTTTATATTGGTCCTGCGCGAAATAGTCGGGCTGGACGTTGTGGCCGAGCTTGTATTCGCCGGCGGTGAGCGGCTCATGATCGGCTAGCAGTTTAATGAGAGTGGACTTCCCTGCTCCGTTGACGCCGACCAGCGCGATGCGCTCGCCGCGTTCAATCATGAAATTCACTTTCTCAAAGACCTTGTGTTCATCAATTCCAGGATCGCCGTAACTCTTGGCGACATTCGCAAACTCGGCGACGATGCGCCCGCTCGGCTTCGGCTGTGGGAAGGAGAAGTGAACGGTCTTCTCTTCTTCCGGAATCTGGATCCGCTCCATTTTTTCGAGCTCCTTAATGCGGCTCTGTACCTGCTTGGCCTTGGTGGCCGTGTAGCGGAAGCGGTTGATAAAGACTTCGAGCTGCTCGATGCGGTCGTGCTGCGTTTTGTAGGCGGATTCGAGCTGCTCCTTGCGCATGGTTTTCGCGGCCAGGTACTGGTCGTAGTTGCCGGCGTAGAAGTGTATCTGCTTGTTCCAGATTTCCACGATCCGTTTGACGGTGATGTCGAGGAAGTAGCGGTCGTGCGAGATGAGGACGAAAGCGTAGGGATAGGTGGTCAGGTACTCTTCAAGCCAGTTGCGCGCTTCGAGATCGAGGTGGTTGGTCGGCTCGTCGAGCAGCAGCAAGTTGGGCTGCAGCAGCAGAAGTTTGGCGAGGGCCATGCGCATCTGCCAGCCACCGGAGAATTCTTCGGTCCGGCGCGTCCAATCGTCGCGATGAAAGCCGAGACCGGTGAGGACTTGACCGACTTGGGCTTCGAGCGTATAGCCGTCGCGGGCGACGAATTCGTGTTCGAGCCTCTGGTAGCGGTCGGCGACGTTGGAGTATTCGGGTCCCGAGTGGTCGAGTTCAGACATGCTGCGGGTGAGCGATTCCATTTCTTTTTCGATGGCATCGAGCTCGGCAAACACAGATATGCACTCGGCGAAAATCGTGCGGCCGGTTAAGGTGAGGCCGTCCTGCGGAAGGTATCCGGTAGAAATGCCTTTGGCGCGCGAGATGGCGCCGTAATCGAGCGACTCGCTCCCGGCGAGGATTTTCATTATGGTGGATTTGCCGGTGCCGTTCGCTCCGACCAGACCGATGCGGGATTCTGGCGTGATCAGCCAGTCGGCGTTCTCGAACAAGAGCTTGTGGCCGTAGCGCTTGCCGGCGCCGGAGAGTTGGATCATAGGTGTATGTTAATCGTCTCATGAGAATGTGTGGCGCGGACACCCTTGTCCGCGTTGCCGAGCTTCGCTCGGCTGGACGGGCGGGACGCCCGCCCCACACAAGCACTAGCGGGCGGCGGCCATGCGCGCTATACCGAGGTGCTCCAGCGCGCGGTCGATCACGGTCTGGAGTTCGTGAGCGTATTTGACTTCGCGGCCCTTGGCTAGGATAACGCGCGCTTTTTCTGCATCGAACCAGGTAGGATTGCGGAAGTCTTCCTCGGGACGGCGAGTTTGGCGGACGTCCATCAAAAAAGCTTTGACTACGTATTCCTGCACTCCGCCCGCCTGCCAGAAGACACCCTTGGAGTGAATGTAGATATGGAAATGGCGGGGCTCGATGATGCCGCTCGCGCCCGCTTCTTCTTTGGCTTCGCGTTCGGCGGCCTGGCTGTGCGAGAGGCGAGGTTCGGGGGCTCCCTTGGGAAACGTCCACTTGCCGCCGCCGTTGGTATTCACCAACAGAAAATCGGCGTGCGAATTCACCCGCCGATAACAGACGGCAGCCACCTGTAAAGGCAGCGCAAAGCGAGAGACCCGAGGTGAGCTCATTGTTCGTAGTTTACTGCAAAGATATTTCAGGAATGTTAAATAGCACTGACACCTGTGCACATCTTTGGTACGTGGCCTTCGGTACGAGGCTAAGGAGTGGGCTCGATCTTTGCCGAATCCAGCGATTGACTGAGAGCCGAGAGCGGACAGCTGAGAGCTAAGCGCACTTTCCGAAGCTCAGGCCGCTCAGGGCAGCCACTCTCTTGCGATCTATCGCTCGGCTGGCGATCAGCACTTGAAAATTCTCTCCCATGCCTTCGGGCGTGACCAGATGTTTTAGCTGGAGGGCCACTTTCGCTCTTTCTTGCGGGACGCGGCAATCTTCGAAGGCGTCGGCAAACTGATTTTTCTCGCCGATGCCCAGCAGAAATTGCGATTGCGTGAGGAGCTTTTCGCAGCTCATGCCGGCTTGCTCGCAGGCAGTGGCGAGCGCAGTGAAATTCACGTGGGCGGTGAGGTCTTGCTCGCCGGGAGCCTGGTAGGGGTCGGAGCTGGCGGAGTGATGCCGATACGCCATGAGCGTGCCGCGGCAGCGGCCCGCTAGTTGTTGGTTGCGCGTGTAACCGTAGTCAATGACCATGACGAGCAGCGAACCGCGTGCGATGGAGTGCGCGATTTGCTGGATCCAATTCTGCGCGAGGGTGGGCACTTCGATGCGCTCACCGGATTCAGGATGGACGCCGTAGCGGTCGAGGAATTCCAGTTCTTCGGCGAGCGGCGGGAGCCAGGTTTCGCACAGGCGATTGTTTTCGAGCGCGATGTGGAGTTTACCTTGTGGGCTGAGAATCTCGACCGGTAGAGCGTCAAAGAATTCGTTGGCGAAAACGATGAGGGGAATTTCAGGTGCCAGAGTGCGGCACGGGCCGGTGGGCCGTCCCTCCGGGACTTGGTTGTCCTTTCGTCCTTCGCCAGCGCTGAAGTGCTGGGCTACGCTGGGTCGTTCCTTCGGAACTTTAGCTTTCCCAGTGCCGATATATTCGCGGAGAGTGTCTTGCAGTTTGGTGCGCAGCGCGGGCGACGATTCCTGCAAAGTGTAAGTGAGGGCGGCGAAGAAGCCGGAGAATTTCTTCTTGGACCACTCGAGCACGTCGCGGGCAAACAGGCCGCGGCCGGGACCGAGTTCGAGGATTTCGATTTCAGGAGGGCGGTCGAGCGCTTGCCATATCTCGTCAAACTGCCGCGCCAGCAGGCGTCCGAAGACGGCATGAACGTCGCTCGAGGTATAGAAGTCTCCGGCTTTGCCGAATTGTTCGGCGTTGGCGGAATAGTAACCGTGGGAAGGATCATAGAGGCAAATCTGCATGTAGCGCGAAAACGGGATGGGGCCGCGCCGACGAATTTCCTGCTCGATTTGTTCGCGGAGGGACAATGCGTTAGCTTCCCTGCCTTCCCTCTCCGGCAGGCCTCGGGCTGCGGGGGACAGCGCGATCCTGCGGAGTGCGGATAAACATTTCTATGAAGTAGTCGTGCAGGCCGTCATAGAGCTGGTGCTGCAGATGCCAGGCGAACTGGGGATGATCGAGGTCGCGGGGATGAATCGGAAGCACGTAGGTGTGAACCGGGACGGTCGAGTTCTTCAGATCGATCAAGACTTCGATAACGCCGTTGTTCTCACGCGCGGAAAAGGCGAGCAGCGGATGATCGTAGAGCTGCAAGTGATCGAGAACTTTTTGCAGGGAGTTGGAGTCTGGCACGGGTTCATTGTATTCGGCGGGACGGCTGCCGCGCGAAGTCGCGCGAAGTCGAAGGAGGGCGGCCGCCCCAAATGAAGGCGCTCCAAAGGGTAAGCGATCCGACCGACCAGGAGACGATGTAAGCGTGAACAACCGCGGCCAGGGCTTCGATTTAAACTCCTTACTCCTGCTCACCGGCGGGGTTGGGATACGTCTAAATGCCGACTAGGGGTGGGCCAGATCCGGGGCCCGTTTGTATCAAATTTTCCGATGGACGAAAATTGAAGGAGGCATTCCCATGTTTCGAGCAGCTTTGCGAGGATTCCTGTTCTGCCTGCTGATGGCAGCCATGTCGGGCGCTATGTCGGAACTAAGCCTGGCGCAATCGTTCGTACTCGATCTGCCGCGGCAGAGCCAGCGCGCGCAGATCTCACAACGCATCGGAATCACCGATATCACGATCAGCTATCACCGGCCGCTGGTGAACGATCACAAGGTTTGGGATGACTTGGTTCCCTACGGCAAGGTGTGGCGCGCAGGAGCCAATGAAAATACGACGATCACATTCAGCGATCCTGTCCAGATCGAAGGCAAGCCGCTCGACAAGGGAACTTACGGTCTGCACATGATCCCGAACGCCGATCAGTGGACAATTATTTTTTCGAAAAACTCGACTTCCTGGGGCGCTTTTACCTATGACCAGGCGGAAGATGCGCTCCGCGTGACGGTGAAGCCCAAGGCCGCAGATATGCATAACGCATTGACCTTCGACTTCGACCAGCTGCAGCCGGATTCGGCGGTGGTTGAACTGGAGTGGGAGAAGGTCGCGGTCCCGTTCAAGGTCGCGGTGGATGTGCACGATGTGGTCGAGGCCAGCCTGAAGAAACAGCTTCGCAATCTTCCGCAGTACACGTGGATGAGCTGGGACGATGCGGCGAGTTACCTGCTCACCGAAAAGATCGCGTTAGATGATGCGCTGACCTATGCCAACAAGTCCATAGAAAACGAAGATCGTTACGACAACGAGCTGACTAAGTCGAAAGTCCTGACGGCGCTCAACCGCAAAGACGAAGCCGCAACCGCGCAGAAAAAGACGCTTGACATGGCTAGCCCGCTGCAAATTCATTTATACGCTCGTCAACTGCAAGGCGAAAAGCGCAGTGAGGAGGCCTTCGTGATCTTCCGCGAGAACGCGAAGAAACATCCCGACCAGTGGTTCGTGCATTCGGGACTGGCCCGGATGTACTGCGCACAGGGCAAGTTTGACGACGCCGCCAAGGAAATGAAGGTGGCGCTGGCCGGAGCTCCCGACAACCAGAAGAGCTATGTGGACGGGCTGGTAAAGCGGCTGGAGGCGAAACAGGACATCAATCAGTAATCATTGCCGATCATAGAGATGTTCTGGCGAGGAAGCCGCCTCTCTGATGACTACAACTTCCTTGCCCATGCGCTTGCCGACTTCGACGACGGCCGCCAGCGTGTTGTCATCGGTTTCGAGCGTGCGCACTATTTCGAGCACTTTCATGGTGTGCACGGGATTGAAAAAACGCATGCCGACACACTGCTTGACGCGATAGGTAACGCTTGCGATCTCCGTCACGCTGAGCGCGGACGTATTCGCGGCGAGAATCGTGGCGGGGCGGCAGAACTTGTCGAGCATGGTGAAGATTTCGAGCTTCGATTCCATCTCGTCCGGAACGGCTTCGATGACGAGATCGGCCTCGCGCGCGGCTTCGTCGACCGAACCGGCGTACTCCAGCCGGGAAAAGGCTGCTTTGGCGTCGCTGGCATTGACCTGGCCAAGTTTGACGGCTTGGTCGAGACTGGCGCGGATTTCCGTCTCCGCCTTGCGCAGGGCGTTCGGAAAAAGGTCTTCGAGAATCGTGCGATAGCCGCCGAGAGTGGCCGCGTGCGCGATGCCCCGGCCCATGATACCGGCGCCGATCACAGCAATCGTGCGGACTTCAGCCACTACTTGCCCGCCTGCTCGAGGTGCTGAAGCACGCTCTCATAGCTCGGTTCGGACTTGCGGATATACTCGCCCAGGCGGGCGCACTCCTCCTTGGTCATCGCAGGGATGCTGGCGCTGATGCGGCGCAGGGTGGTGGCGATGTCGTCGATGTAATTCATCAAGCGGATAAGTTCTCCAGTTGCAGGCATGAAGACTCCTTGCGTTGACTCTGGCGCACCAGCGTAATCAGCCGCTGCGGCCAGGGCAACTATTTATTGTTCAACAGACGGGCGGATTTAGCAAAGGCCGATTTAGCAAAGGCGAGTTTAGCAAAGGAAGATAATAGGTCTATGCTGCGCCATCCGAGCCTGATCCCACTTTCGCATCAACACCAGCATGCGCTGGCGCTTTGTGTGCGGATCGATCGGGCGCTGCTGCCAGCGGGCACGGTCGATCTGGATCCGTGGCAACTGGAAGTACACCAGCTTTATGCGGACGAAGTTCAATTCCATTTCGCAGCGGAAGAAAAGATTCTGTTTCCCGCCGCGCGCCGTTTGCCGGAGCTCGTCGCGCTGGTGGAAGAACTCACCGGCGAACACGAACGCTTGCGGAAATACTTTGTCCACGCCGGACAGGGCACGATGGGCCGAGGCGAACTGGCAACGTTGGTGGAGTTGCTCTCCGGGCACATCCGCAAGGAAGAACGACAACTGTTCGAGGCAATTCAAAAGCGGATGCGGCCGGAAGATCTAAAGTCGCTGGGAAACGATTTGGCGCGTGCCTTGGAGGATGCGGTCCAGGTATGCCGGCTAAGGCCGGGCACGAAGAGTTAGCCTTCAAGTTTGAAGCGCGTCTCGGCAAGACGATAAAGCCGCCGCCAGAGCAGGCGGTTGGTAGTAACTACCACGGCGGCCAACGCAATCGTGCTGGCGAGCAGCAGATTAAAATTTTTGGCGTCGGTGGCCGCTGAAATCATGGCGCCGATACCCACGGTCGAATAGGTCTGGCCTTTGAGATGGGCATATTCAGCGACGATGCTGACGTTCCACGCGCCGCCTGAGGCCGTGATCATCCCGGTAACGAGAAAGGGAAAAATTCCGGGCAGGATCAGTTTGCGCCATCGCTCCCAGCCGCGGATGCCGAAAACGCTGGCCGCTTCTTTCAAGTCGGTGGGAATGGCCATGGCACCGGCGATCACGTTGAACAGGATGTACCACTGCGTGCCGAGCAGCAGCAGGACGATCGAGCCGAATCCCAGACCTCCGCCCAGCCGAATCAGAACCAGCAGTACAACCGGAAATACCGCCGTGGCCGGAACCGAAGCGGCGATCTGCGCGAGCGGCTGAGCGATCCGCGCCAGGCGCGGGTTGAATCCGATGGCCACACCGGCCGGGATCGTCCAGAGGGCGCCCAGCACAAGCGTGACATTCACGCGCAGCCAGGTTGAAAAAAGGCCGATGCCGATCTGGCGGAAATCGGAGCTGTGCAGGCCGGTCAAGATCATGGCGACACGCACCACGGCGTAGCCGATCGCACCTAGAGCCGCGGTTCCGACGACTCGCCAGAGCCACAAAACCGATTGGTTCTCGCCTGCGGATTCGGCGTGAACTTCGTGGCGGGCGAAGTAGTGAATCATCTGTTCGCGGAACGGACGAAGTGCCCGCTTGCGGAAGAGCGCGACGCCACGGGAACGCTTGAGAAAATCGAGCACCCAGGAAGTTGGGGCGCTCGCGCTCTCCACTTGCTCCATTTTGAATTTTTCAGCCCAGGCGATCACGGGACGCCATACGAACTGGTCGATCAGCACAATCACGGCGACCATGGTGAGAATGCCGAGCAGAATTGAGCCGGTGTCGCCGCTGTCGGCAGCGGCCTGGAGATACGAGCCGAGGCCGGGCAGGCGGAAGTCGCCAAATTGCTCGCAGGCCATCAGGAAGAACCAGGCCCCGGCGACTGACATCATGGAATTCCATACCAGTCCGATGGTAGCGAAGGGCAATTCGATCTGGAGGAAGCGCTGCCACCAGTTGAAGCGGTAGATCGTGGCCGCTTCACGCATCTCGCGCGGAATGCTTTTCAAAGATGCATAAAAGCTGAAGGCCATGTTCCAGACCTGTCCGGTAAAAATAAGCAGGACCGCGCCCATCTCGACACCCAGTTGACGTCCCGGAAAAAGCGCGGCCATGGCCAGCATCACGCCCGGAAGGAAGCTCAACACCGGAATGGATTGCAGCACGTCGAGCAGCGGAATCATGAAACGTTCGGCGCGCGGACGGTAAGCGGCAAAGTATCCGTAGGTGACGGCGAAGAGCAGGCTCAGCACATAGGCCAGCGCGATGCGCAGCAGCGAGTATCCAGCATAGACCGGCAGGTCACTGAGGCTGCGGCTGATCTCAACTTGCGGTTTGAAGGGGCCGAGCCAGCTGCGTCCGACTTGAATGACGCCATAGAAGAGCGCCAGCGCGGCGGAAAACATGATCAGGTCGGGCAGACTCGCCGCGCTGGGAAGCGGCAGCACCGACCAGATGCGAACCAGCGGCCGGAAAACGATTCGTTGCGGACGCTTCACAACTGCACCGGAGTGGTGGTTGGCGGATGCGGCTCGCCGACGGGCTCGGCGAGGATCAGCCGGTGCGATTCGCGATCGAAGTCGAAAATCTCAGCGTAGCGGCCCCAGTTCATGGCGGTATCGAATTGCCGCTCCACTTCATCCTGACTGAAGTGCTCGTCAAGGATGTCGTAGAAAAATTCTTCGGGAATGGAATGATCCGCCTTGGCGTGCAGGATGCGATCGATCTGCTGGAGGATCACGACGTGGTTAAGCGCGGCCTGGCGGAAAAGAATTTTGCGGGTGAGGATGTCGGCTTCCGCGAAACGAGCGCCCTCGGCGGTGATTTGGACATCGCCTTCTTTCAATGTGGCGAAGCCGAGCAGAACCGCGGCCTCGATGATCGGGAGCAGATCTTCGGCATCCATGATGAGGACTTCGGCGAGACGATGAAGATATTCCTTCCCGCCGCGGTCCTGCAGCAATTCGAGAAGGCCGGCGATGCCCCCGACGCGCGCGTGTGGAATCATCTGATATTTCTGACGAGTAGGCTTCTGCGCGGCTGCGGCAGCGTCGGGCACGGCCACCGCGAGTTGCGGCTGCGTCATGATCTTGTAGATGTAGTCCACCAGTTCGACAAAGCGCGGCGACTTACGATCTCGGGAGTGAGCGAGTTCGATGGGAAAATCGGCGCGCACCCACGCCGGATTTCTTGCCAGCACGATGACGCGATCCGCCAGCAGCACCGCTTCTTCGATGTTGTGCGTGACGATGAAAATCGCGCTCGTCGGCATCTTCTTGCTGAGCCACAGCTCGAGCAATTCGTTGCGCAGGTTTTCCGCCGTGAGCACGTCGAGTGCGGAGAAGGGCTCATCCATGAACAGGACTTCGGGTTCCACCACCAACGCGCGCGCGAAACCGACGCGCTGTTTCATGCCGCCCGAAAGCTCCTTCGGGTAGGCGCTCTCGAAGCCATCCAGTCCGACGGTATCGAGAATGCGCAACGCGCGTTTGTGGCGCTCCCTAGCAGGCACTCCGCGAGCTTCGAGCGGCGCTTCGACGTTGTCGAGCACGGTCAGCCAGGGAAACAAAGCAAAGCTCTGGAAGACGATGGCCACGCCCGTGTTCTGCGAAGAGATGGGTTGCCCATGCCACAGGACTGCACCCGACGAAGGCGCGCTGAGTCCGGTCAGAATCCGCAGCAGCGTGGACTTACCGCAGCCGGAGGGACCGAGCAGGGTAATAATTTTGCCTGGTTCCACGTCAAGATCGACGGGCGCAATAACTTCAATGCGATTCCCATCCGGCTGCTCGTAGAACTTTTCGACAGCCTGGGCGCGAATGATGGGCTCGACGGGCTCGGTCACGGCGTCGTACTCCAGAGAGAAACAAATTCTCAGGTCGCAGGTCCAAGGTCCCAGGAAAACCTGAGACCAGGCGCTTGTTCAATTTGCTTCGCCAGCGAGAATACACTACTCAGGCCGCCCATTCTTCGCTGGCGGCCGCCGCCAACGGCTGCGGAAGCCGGTCGGAGATTTCGGCTAGTGCGGCGAGTTTTTTCGCCAACTCCGGGCGCAACGAATCAGCGTCAAAACGCCAGCGCCAGTTCCCCATTTCGCGGCTCGGTACATTCATGCGGGCATCGCTTCCCAACCCCAGCGCATCCTGCATCGGGACCACGCAGAGGCTGGCGACAGAATTGGAGGCGGCGCGAATCATTGCCCAGTTGATGCCGTCTTCGCAACGGCCGAGGTACGCTTCCACTTGCTGGCGTTCGTATTCTGTTGCGCCCGATTCCCACCAGCCGAGCAACGTGTCGTTGTCGTGTGTGCCGGTGTAGACCACCTTCTCCGTCGTGAAAGTATGCGGCAGATGAGCGTGCGCGCCGACGTCGCTAAAACCAAATTGCAGCACGGCCATACCGGGAATCTTGAGCCGTTTGCGGAGAGCATGAACGTCGGGCGTGATGTATCCGAGATCCTCGGCGACAAATGGCAGCCCGCCCAGAGCCTCGCGCAGCTTCACGAATAAATCGTCTTTCGGACCATCGACCCAGCGGCCATGAATCGCGGTCGGTTCGCTCGCCGGAATCTCCCATAACTGCGAAAACCCGCGGAAATGATCGAGGCGGATGTAGTCAAAATTTTGCGTGAGCCAGCGCATCCGGTCGATCCACCACGCATATCCCTGCTCCCGCATCGCGTCCCAGCGATAAAGAGGATTCCCCCAGCGCTGGCCGTCTTTGCTGAAAGAATCCGGGGGCACGCCGGAGACGACTTCGGGATCGAGTTCGGAGTTCAGGCGAAACAACTTGGGGTGGGTCCAGACATCGGCGCTGTCGAAATTCACGAAAATCGCCATGTCGCCCACGACGCGAATCGAATGTTGCGCGCAATAGGATCGAAGAGCCTGCCACTGTTCGAAGAAAAAGAACTGCACGGCGCGGCGGAGATCGAGATCGTCGAGCATTTCCTCACGCGCCTTTTCGATAGCCACCGGATCGCGATGGGTCAGTTTGCGGGGCCAGCGGTTCCAGCTTTCCAGCTTGAAACGCGCACGCAAGCCATCGAAGAGAACGAAGTCATCGAGCCAGCATTGGTTATTCCGGCAGAAGCTCTCGTAACGCGAGCGGACGTTCGGCGCAGCCGAGCGCACGAAATTGTGTGCCGCTTCGAACAGCAGGGGCAGCTTGTGATGGAAAGCCGCCGTATAATCCACGGGCTTGACACCGTCACCGAGAGCGTCGACTTTGGCGCGGTCAATCCAGCCGCGATCGGCGAGCCGCTCCAGGCTGATCAGCAGCGGATTTCCGGCAAAAGCCGAAGTGGAGGAATAGGGCGAGTTTCCGTAACCGAGCGGGCCGAGAGGCAAAACCTGCCACAGACCCTGCCGCGCGGAGGCGAGAAAATCCGCGAACGCGTACGCCGACGGACCGAAGTCGCCGATCCCGCCGTGCGAAGGCAGCGAGGTGGGATGAAGCAGAATTCCGCTGGCGCGCGAGAATGACATTGAATTCAGTTCTCAGTTCTCAGTGGTTGCTCTTGGATCCTAGTCTTGGCTCTTGGCTCTTGGGCGTCCCCTGGCAGTGTTGCGGAAAAACTCGGGTTCGTATCAGGGCATCGCTTTAGCGATGCCGGGTTCTTCAAAATCAGACGCCCCCTTAAGGGCCGGCAGAGGCGCAGCCGTTTACGAACCTTCTTGTCCACCTTGGCGGGTCAGGTTTTTCATTTCTTCCTGATTGACTTTAAGCCGTTTGGACTTTTCCATGTCCCTGCGCAGGTTCGCAACGAACAGGCCGAACAAATCGTTCTGCTTGCCTTCGAGGAGCGACTGGCGGATTCCGTCCTTCTTCTCGGCGAATTCCTGATCCGTCGGCGCCTGTTTTTCCAGAAGTTGAGCGACCACGCCATTGCCGCCGGCAGTGATCGGCCCGCTAATCTGGCCCGGCTGCAGAGAAAAGATCGCACTAGCGCTAGCCATGGAGCCGATGTCGGGAACCTGTCCATCGGGTGGAACGAGATCGCTCGTCTTCACCGTCGCACCCAGATCTTTGGCAGCTTTTTTCAAATCGTGCTCAGCCTTGGCGCGGTCGGAGAGTTCCTGCGTCTTCTGTTGCAGCAGAAAGCCCGCGCGCTCGTTCTTGAACTCGCTCTCGACCCGCGAACGAATCTCTTCGAACGTGGGCGTAGCTGGAGGCCTCACGGCGAGCAGTTGGAAAACCACGTACCCTTGCGGGACTTGCACAACATCGGGCGGGGCTTTGTCCGCTTCGTTGAAAACGGCATCCATAAACTGCGGATTCGCAGCCAGTCCGGGCAAGCTATCGGTTCGGCTGAAGAATTCGGTAGTGACTGACGTATGCCCTTTGGCGGCGGCGGCCGCGTCGAATCCGGCAGTACGCGCCTGGCTGAGCAAAGCGTTCGCTGCCGATTCCGTGGCGCGCGCCGTCTTCTGCTGCTTCACTTTCGCTTCGATCTCGCTCTTCACCTCGGCAAGGGTCTTGAGATGAGCCTGCTGCTTGTCTGCGACGTGGATGATATGGAAGCCATAACTGCTCTTCACCAGATCGCTGGTCTGACCTTTGCCCAGTGAAAAGGCGGCTTTCTCGAATTCAGGGACGGTGCGGCCGCGACCGATCCAGCCGAGTTCGCCCCCGCTCTTGGCGCTGCCGGGATCGTCCGAGTATTTTTCCGCGAGTTTGGCAAAGTCTCCGCCCGCCTTCAGCTGTTTCAATATGTCTTCAGCTTTCGCGCGCGCATCGGCGACGGCTTTCTCATCTTCCTTGGCGCCGGGCGCAGGGAGAGGAGTCTTGATCAGAATGTGGCTGACCTTCACTTGTTCGGGCTCGCGGTACTCGTCGCGATGTTGATCGTAGTAAGCCTGCAGATCTTGATCCGTGACAGTCGTTGCCGCCGCAATTTTCGCGCTATCGACGACGACGTACTTAATCTGCCGCTTCTCCGGGATCGAGTTGTTGTAGTTCGCCTTGTTGCGTTCGTAAAAAGCCTTCAGTTCCTCGTCGGTGGGGTGCAGTCCCTTCAGGATGTCGGCTTGGGTGATCACGGCATATTCGAACTTCACCTTTGTATTGCGTTGATCGAATTCTTCGCGGACTTCGGTGTCTCCCACAAAAGCGCTGCTCGAAACCAGGGCGCGCAACTTGCGGACAAGAATATCTTCCTTCACCCGCGCTTCCAACTGCGGGACCGTCATGTCGAAGCGCTGGGCGAAATTCTGGTACTCTTCCTGCCCAACGAACTTGCCGTCGGGAAAGAGCATGATGCCAAGCTGCCCGTGCTGGAGCTCATTGCGAAGGTCGTCATCGCTGGCACGCAGGCCCATGCGGTGCGCCTCGGCAATCAGGGCCTTCTCATTGATGAGTTGCTCGGCGGCCTGACCGGCAAAAAAAGGCAGCAACGAACTGGCCTGCGCTCCGCCGCGAGGAAACTGCTGGCGAATCATGGCTCTGGCTTCACGTTGCACCTCGTTCACGGTCACTTGCTGGTCGCCAATGGTGGCCAGAACGCCCGCCGGAGGCGCGCCAATGCCGAAACTGGAGCCGATGCCGCCGGGAATGAGCGTGATCGCCATCGAGGCACAGATAATGACGAGCAACGCGCCCAGAATGATCTTCAGGGTTGGCCCCGCATTTTGAAGCTGTCGAATCATATTTGGATGACTCCGTCAGATTACTCCACGCTAAGGAGCGAGAATTTATGATTATAAACTAGCTATCGCGATGCAGCCCGTGGCGAAAGTGAGATTCCGCTCTTCAACTCTCAATTCGCCGGACTTTGTCATCCCAACGTCATCCCAACCCTGAGCGAAGCCGTTTGATCTCTTCCAGGCGTTCGCGAATACGCTTCTCGACTCCCTCATTGGTTGGGCGATAGTACACGCGATTGCGCAGGCTGTCGGGCAGGCACTGCATGTCGGCGACCTTGTCTTTGGCGTCGTGGGCGTATTGATAGCCCTTCCCGTAGCCGAGGCCTTTCATCAAGGCGGTGGGTGCGTTGCGCAGGTGCAGAGGAACGGGCTCGGCGGCGGTTTGCTCCACGTCCTGCAGAACGGCGCCGTACGCGGTGTAAAGCGCGTTCGATTTTGGCGCTATTGAAAGATAGACGACGGCTTGCGCCAGCGCGAGGTTGCCTTCGGGCATGCCGATGAAATCGACGGCGTCACGAGCAGCCATACACAACGCGAGCGCGTTCGGTTCGGCGAGGCCAATGTCCTCGACCGCCATGCGGACGACGCGGCGGGCGATGTAAAGCGGATCTTCTCCCGCTTCGAGCATACGAGCCAGCCAGTAGAGGGCGGCGTCGGGATCGCTGTTGCGAACCGATTTGTGCAGCGCGGAGATGATGTTGTAATGCTCTTCGCCGCCTTTGTCGTAGAGCAGAACCCGCTTCTGGAGGGCTTCCTGAATGGTTGCTTCGGTGATCGCGGTGGCTGCGGGCGGAGACGCGGCTAGCCGCGCGTCTTTAGAAGGCGAGCTGGATAGGGCGGCGGCTACTTCCAGGACATTGTAGGCGCTGCGGGCGTCTCCGCTTGAGTAGGCGGCGATTTTGCGCAGACTTTCTTCCGATGCTTCGAGATGCATCTGGCCGAGACCGCGCTCGGTATCGTCGAGTGCGCGGCGCAGAAGAACGACGATCTGATCTTCAGTCAACGGGTTCAGCACATAAACGCGGCAGCGCGAGAGCAGCGCGGAGTTGATTTCGAAGGACGGATTTTCGGTGGTGGCGCCGATCAGGCGGATGCTGCCTTTCTCCACGTGCGGGAGGAAGGCATCCTGCTGCGCTTTGTTGAAGCGGTGAATTTCGTCGACGAAGACGATGGTGCGCGTGCCGTACTGGCGGGCGCGGTCGGCATCGCTCATGACCTGCTTGATTTCCTTGATGCCGGCGAGCACGGCGGAAAACTCGATGAAGTCGGCCTTGGTGATGCGCGCAATGATCTTGGCGAGGGTGGTCTTGCCGGTGCCCGGAGGACCCCAGAAGATCATCGACGTGGGATCATCGCGCTCGATCTGCACGCGCAGCGGCTTGCCCGGCCCGACCAGGTGCTCTTGTCCAACGAATTCATCGAGCGTGCGCGGGCGCATGCGATCGGCTAGCGGGCGCGCGCCCTGGGCGGCGGGATCTTCGTTCGGGATGGTCGAGAACAAGTTCACAAATTTGTAATTTGGTAATTTGTAATTTGTAATTTGAAGGCGAATCGATACCGATTGATCGCAGGTTTCCAAATTACCAATTACAAATCACAAATTACAAATTCTCCTCTCCCTTCCGGTTTCTTGCAGCTTCATACAGCACGATGCTGGCGGCAACTCCGGCGTTGAGCGATTCGACTTGAGAGGCTTGCGGGATCGCCAGCGTTTCGTCCATTTGGCGCGCGAGTTCACGGGACAGCCCGGCGCCTTCGTTGCCGATGAAGATCGCGAGCGGCAGAGTCCATGAGATCTGGGGCAACGGCGTTCCCTGGTGCGAAGAAGTTGCGAGCAGACGAACGCCGCGCGCACGCAGCAGCGGAATCAGTTCCAGAGAAGAGATCTTCAAGAAAGGTAAACGAAAGACCGAACCCGCCGAACCGCGCAGAACTTTCGAATTGTAAGGACTGACGGTTCCTTCGGTCAGAAAAACTCCGGCGGCGCCAAAGGCTTCGGCCGAGCGCAGGATCGTGCCCAGGTTGCCCGGGTCCTGCAAGCCAGCGGCCACGACGATCGGGCCGCCGCCGGAGCGGTCGAGCAGTTGAGCGGAAGAGAAAGCCGGCAGCTTGAGCAGTGCCGCCACACCCTGGGGCGCGTCGCTCGGCACGATCGAGTTGAAGAGTGCGTTCGGCAAGGCGAGCGTTTCGGTGCGGGCGCCGATCTGAGGCAGAAGTTTTTCGGCGAGAGGGCGGGCCGATTCGCTGAAGAATACGCTTTCCAGATGTTGGCCGCTGCGTAATGCTTCTTCGATCAGCTTGACGCCTTCGATGGCACACTCACCCTGAGTGGTCAACTCGGCGCGGCGGAATGCGAGCCGCAGTTCTTTCAGCCGCTGGTTGTGGCGGCTGGCGACAGGGCGCAAACGGTCCGCTTGACGGCGAGTTCGCGCGGGCTTCGCGTCTTGCTTCATAGGTTGCTTCCAAGATCAGGATAAAATCAGGATAATACGAGCATCCGGTCGGGCTTCGGCCGAGGCTCGTGGTATGGTACATTTCATTGTTTAAGCCGACAACGTCTACGCCGACAATGTCACGCCGGCAATCAGGAAGGAACCAGAGTGCGCGCGGAAATCCTGAAAATTCATGCCGTAACGCCCGAAGCTTCGCTGATTAAGTATGCCGCCGAACAAATTCAGGCCGGGCAGGTGCTGGGCATGCCGACCGACACGTTCTATGGCCTGGCGGCGGACCCGTTCAACCTGCGCGCGGTGGAGCGCGTCTATGAGATCAAATCGCGCTTACGGCACAAGCCGCTCTCGCTGCTGATCGAGAACGTGGACCAGGCGGAAGAATTCGCGCGTCCCTTGCCGGATGACTTCCAACTTCTGGCGCGACGTTTCTGGCCGGGGCCGTTGACCATGATCGTGCCGGCAGCGTCGCATCTGCCGCTGAAAGTCACCGCCAACACGGGGAACGTGGCGCTGCGCGTGCCGGCGGCGGAAATCCCGCTGGCGGTGGTGCGGGCGGCGAAAATTCCGATCACGGCGACCTCCGCCAACCTGAGCGGCGCTGTGGAATGCACGACCGCAGAGCAGGTGGAGGAACAACTGCGGGGCCGCATCTCGCTGATTGTGGACGGTGGGAAGTCTCCGCGGACAATTTCATCGACCATCGTGCACTTCAAAGAAGACGGTACCTGGCAGATTCTGCGCGAGGGCGCGATTCCCGCCAAGGATATTGTCGAAGCGTTGTCTTGAGGCAGGTTTCAAAAGGCAGGTTGCAAAGTTTCAAGGTTGCAAAGTTTCAGGGTTGCAATCTTTAAATTGACACTATGACTGGCCTCCGACTGATCTCCTTGAAACCTTGAAACTTTGAAACTTGGCTCCATATTCATGCGTCCCTGGCCGCTGTTGTTGCTGGCGGTGGTGGGAGCGCTGTTGTTGTTTTTTGGTGTTACCGGCTCGCGCATCGTGCGCGCCGCCGCCGAAGCGCCCGCGAAGAAAGCGGACGTGATCGCCATTTTCGGAGCTGCCGAGTACGCGGGACGTCCTTCGCCGGTGTACCGGGCGCGGCTGGACCACGGTTATGAACTGTTTCAGAACGGAATGGCGCCGGTGGTGATCACGACCGGCGGAGCGGCGCTGGATCCGGATTTCAGCGAGGGCAGCGTTGGCAGAGACTATCTTCTGCGGCGCGGCGTCCCGGAGCAGGCTTTAATCGCGGAGACGCAAGGCTCCGATACGGCGCAGTCGGCAGCGCGGGTGGCCAACATCATGCGCGCGAATGGTATGCGCACCTGCATTGCAGTGAGCGATGCGTATCACGTATTTCGCATTCGCGCCCTGCTTGAGCACGAAGGCGTACAAGTAGAGTTGGCGCCAAGGCCCGAGTCGCGTCCCCACCCGCTGCGGGAGCGGTTCGCGGCGGTGATGCGTGAGGCAGCGAGCTACCTGGCGTGGAAGGCCGGTTTGCCGTAGGAGGAGTTGCGGGCTTCGGGCTGCGAGCTTCGAGCTTCGAGCAACCAAATTCCTAACGTAGAGACGAGGCTTGCCTCGTCTTGGACGCCATAGCGGCAAGCCGCGAGATTCAATCGGCGGTTGTGCCTGCTCGTAGCTCGCGGCTCGAAGCTCGCAGCTGCTTTCCTACCATCCCATCTTCTCGCGCAAGCTCGTGATATGCGCTACGTGGTGGCGTCCGTGCCAGGAGTAGAGTGCGAGAGTTTTTTCGAGCGACATCGGGCCCAGCTCAGGATGGCGGAAGGTACGTTTCCATTCCGCGTCGGTGAACTCGCGGAGCATCAGCATCCAGCGCTGGTGTAGGGAATCGAGCAAGGCCAGCGACACTTCGATCGGGGCTTGCTTGGCCTCGGGCAACTCGGCCCAGAGATCTTCCATGTAGGGCTTGATGGTCGGCGCGTCTTCGGTGAGCGCCAGTTTGAAGCGAATGTAACAGTTCATGTGGCTGTCGGGGACGTGATGGGCCACCTGGCGCGGCGTCCAGCCGCCGTCGCGGTAGGGAGTATTCAGTTGCTGGTCGGAAAGTCCGTGGAGGGCGGCACGCAAACGGGCGGGAGTCTGCTCGATCTCGGTCAAGCATTGCTGTTTCTGTTCTGCCGTAAGCGGGCCAGCGTAGGAAAACTTTCCAATTGGATAGCGGGGATCAGACATGAAATTCCCTCCGCGGAGTAGATGATCCCCAACTAAACTATGGCGCAGAAAAAAGTGCCGGAAACAACGACCCGCGAACGACCAACGACTAGCGACGGACGACTATCGCACCATGGCGAGGATGCGGACGGGGGCTTCGCCAGGTTCTTTGTTTTTTGCCGGGGCGACGATAATGAGCGAGCCGGTGGCAGGCAGCGCGGCGAAGCGCGCGGCCCCTTCCACCACATAGTTTCCGTGGAGGGCGAGCTGCCGCGCCAGCGTGCGGTCGGAAGTCAAGTTCACGGGTGTCTCGACCGCGAAGGCGATAGTGTAGCGAGCTTCGATGAGGAACATCGCCGCGTCGCGGGCGATAGGAAGCGGCGTGGTTGACAGATCAGTGGTTGACAGATCAGTGGTTGACAGATCAGTGGTCGAACGGTCAGTGGTCGAAAGAGCAGCGCGCGCGCCGGCGCGGCGGATGGCCACAACGGCTCCCTGCGGAATCATGCCGTGATGCGATTCCCACATGGCGATATCGTCGAGAGAAATCTGCGGGCTGCCATCGAGCGCTACGTTCAAATCCATAACTACCAGCGGAGCCACCAGGCGTTCCGGAGGAATCTGGCCGGCAGCCCAAGTCCCAGGAATGAGCGTAGAGGGAGCAATAATGCGGGTTCTGGATTCCGGAGCTGTGGCATGTGGCGCTGTTGCTCTTCGCACATCGGTCAGGTCCACCACGTGCGAATAGCGATCCTGCTGCGTGGAACCGGGGCGCCGGTCGGCAAACAGCAAAATGGCCAGCACGAGCGCGTAAGCGATGATGAAACTGCGAATCCGCATTTAATTCCTTGGTTGAAAATAAGCTAAGACTTAACTTATGCCTGTATTGTTGCCCGAGGAAGTGCCAAGTTCAATCCACGGTTGGACATGACCCCCCGATTGCCCTGAGACGAGTGGCTGGAGACGCTCCGCTTCCGGTGATTGCCAGGATTTTCCTGAACCAGCTGTATTCGAGCAGAAACTTTCGTTTCCGGTTCAATATTTCGGGCAGGATGGGCCAGGGGTTAGAATACATCTAACTATTCCAGAGCTTTCCAGGCCCATCGCAACCGCCGATTTCGATTCAGGCTGGGTCGCCTGTGCCTGCTGGCAAAAACTGTGGGAATTGCCGGAACTGAGGAATTGATGTTCGGCCGCGAAGAAAAAGTCTCCGCTCTCCGCCTCACCGCCGTACAGTACATCGTGCTGTTCATTTTTTTGCTTCTGGCGTACGGGCTGTGGCGGTTGCAGGTGATGCAAAGCGGCAAGTACGCGCAACTGGCGGAGCAGAACCGCGTCCGCAATGTGCCGATTCTGGCGCCGCGCGGCAAAATTCTGGATCGCGAAGGCCGGATCATTGTCGATAACTATCCTTCCTTTTCCGCGCTGCTGCTGCGCGATTCTTCGCGCGATCTGAACGCGGACGCAGACGCTATCGCCAAGGGCCTGCACCTGAATCCCGACGAAGTGCGGCAGCGCATGCGGCGCTCATCTTGGATGCCGCAGTACCAGCCGATTTTCCTGAAGGAAGACATCACACCCGACGAACTGGCGTTCATCGAGGCGCACAAGAACGAGCTTCCCGAACTTGAAACGATCATGGCGCACCGGCGCTTGTATCCGCGCAAGGGCTTCATGGCGCACCTGATCGGCTACGTGGGCGAAGTGACCGAGGACATGCTCAACCAGCCGCAGTTCGAACTTTATAACCCCGGGGACGTGGTCGGCGTGAGTGGAGTCGAGAAGCAATACAACAGCATCCTGATGGGCAAGAACGGATTCCGACGCGCGATCGTGAACAGCCGCGGGCGGGAGGTCGGGCGACTCGATGAAACGCCCGCGGAGCCGGGCAAGCAGCTCAAGCTGACGGTGGATCTGGATTTGCAAATTGCCGCCGAGCAGGCGCTCGAAGGGAGAAACGGCGCAGTGGTAGCGATGAATCCGCGAACGGGCGAGATTCTAGCGATGGTGAGCCGGCCGACGTTCGATCCCAATGATTTCGCGGTGAAGATATCACGGGACGAGTGGAACAAGCTGATCGACGATCCCGACCATCCGCTGCTGAACAAGGCGATTCAGGCGCAGCTTGCGCCCGGGTCGGTGTTCAAGATCATCATGGCGACGGCCGGCTTGCAGGAAGGCATCGCGCAAACCCTGCACGTGAACTGCACCGGCGGGGCCAGCTTTTATGGCCGCTATTTCAAGTGCTGGGTGCTTGCCGATCACCGCGTGCATGGCGCGGTCGAGATCAGCAAAGCCATCTATCAGTCCTGCGACGTTTTCTTTTACACGTTGGCCGAGAAGTTGGGCATTGATCGCATCGCCAAGTACGCCACTGCATTTGGACTCGGGCAGAAGACGGGCATTGACCTGCCGCAAGAAGTCAGCGGCGTGATGCCGTCGGAAGAATGGAAGATCCGCAACTTCAAGCAGAAGTGGTACGCGGGAGAAACCATTTCGGTGGGCATTGGCCAGGGTGCCGTGGCGACCACGCCCATTCAGTTGGCGCGTGCCCTGGGCGCGATTGCCAGCGGTGGACTGCTGCGGCGTCCGCACGTCATTAATCCAACCGACTTGCCGGCGAATGTAGTACCGGCGGCAACGACGCCCGATGAAGTCCGTGTGCCTTTGGATCCGGCAAACTGGGAGCTCATCACGGACGCCATGGCGAACGTGCTCGCGCCGATCGGAACGGCACCCAGTGCGCATCTGCAAGGCATTGACTTTGCGGGCAAAACGGGCAGCGCGCAGACCATCAGTAATGCGTTGAAGGCGAAGCTGGGCGCAGGCGGTAAGAAATTCAAGGATAATGGCTGGTTTGTGGGCGTGGAGCCGAGAAGAGATCCGGAAATTGTCGTGTGTACGTTGCTCGAAGAAGGGGAGCACGGTTATCTCGCCGCCAGGACCACGGCGCAAGTCATCAAGGCCTACGTCGAGAAGCAGCGCCGGCAGCCCACCAAGATAGCGGGCTCGGGCCACGGCACGGCCGAAATCGGCGCGGTATGGAGCGATTCGGGCGGCACTAACGAAGACGGCACGAGCACGAACGAAAACCATTTGCGGGCCGGCCGCTTCTTTCTGGATGTTTCGCGCAAACATGCGCCGCTGGCGGTGGCCGCCCCGGGACTGCACTGAGCGGCCATCCGCAACAAATTCAAATCCTTAAGCGCTCGTGATACCGTTGATTCCAGGATGAAGACCGCTGCCCAACTGGCTCTGGACGCCGCATCGGTGCGCGGAGTGACTTATGCCGACGCGCGCGCGGTCGCGATTCGCAACCGCTCGCTGACCACCAAAAACGGACGAATGGGTCATGCCTCGGAGTCCGAATCGCTCGGCATCGGCGTGCGCGTGATTGCGGAAGGTGCGTGGGGGTTTGCTGCGTCCGCGGATTTGAGCCGCGGCGCGGTAGAAGCGGCGGCCGCGCGGGCGGTTGAAATTGCGAAAGCCTCGGCGCGTGTGAAACGGGAAAATGTTCGACTGGCTCCCGAACCGGCGGCGGTGGCAGAGTGGACGACACCTCACAAGGTCGATCCGTTCACCACGTCGGTGGAACAGAATCTCGATTTGTTGCTGAAGGTTGACGCGGAGATGCGCGCCGTTCCTGGCGTCACGCTCGCCGAAACGGGAATGAACTTTCAGCGCGAAGAGTCGTGGTTTCTTTCGTCCGAGGGCTCTCGCATCCATCAGAGAAAATATTCGACCGGCGCAGGCTATACGGCGTATGCGTTTGCCGGATCCGAGATTCAGAAGCGATCCTATCCGAACTCGTTCGGCGGGCACTGGCAGAACCGCGGCTACGAACTGATCGAAGAAATGAAATTGCTGGAGAATGCCCGCCGCGTGGCGGAAGAAGCCGTCGCCTTGCACCAGGCCGAGCAGTGCCCGGAAGGCGAGGCCACAATTATTCTGGATGGGTCGCAACTGGGATTGCAGATTCACGAATCCATCGGGCATCCGATTGAACTGGATCGTGTGCTCGGCATGGAAGCGAATTTTGCGGGCACCTCATTTCTCACTCTCGAGAAACTGGGAAAGCTGCGCTACGGCAGCGAACTGGTGAACGTCGTGGCCGATGCGCGGCAGGAACACGGACCGGGCCTCGGGACGTTCGCCTACGACGACGAAGGCGTGGCCGCGCAGTCGACACCCATTATCACGAATGGACGCTTCACCGGCTATCTGAGTTCGCGTGAAACCGCCCATACCATCGGGGCCACGCGATCCGGTGGAACGCTCCGCGCCGAAGGGTGGAACCGGCTGCCCTTGATTCGCATGACCAACGTCAGCATTCTGCCCGGAGAAAAGCCGCTGAGTTTGGAGCAGCTCATTGCCGCGACCGACGATGGCATCTACATGGAGACCAACAAGTCCTGGTCGATCGACGACAAGCGTTACAACTTTCAGTTCGGATGCGAAATCGCGTGGGAGATCAAGCACGGTAAGCGGGTGCGGATGCTGAAGAATCCTTCGTATTCCGGAATCACAACGGAGTTTTGGAGTGCGATGGACGCGATCTGCTCGCGCGACGAATGGACGCTGTGGGGAACTCCAAACTGCGGCAAAGGCCAGCCGCAGCAGGTCGTGGGCACCGGACATGGCGCAAGCCCGGCCCGGTTCCGGAATATTCGCGTGGGCTCGGCGTACCAGGGAAGTTGACGGGCAAATTTGTCATTTTGTAATCGGGTAATTTGGTAATTTAGAAACCCAAAACCAAGGGGCAGGGCCGGCTTCAAATTACCAAATACAAATTATCCAGTTACCAATTTTCATCAATGCTGGCTAAAGAACAAGCCGCCGACATCTTCGACCGAATTCGCCGCTTCTCGTCCGCCGACGAGGTCGAAGCTATCTTCACCGGCTCCCACTTGGCCCTGACCCGGTTCGCCAACAACACCATCCATCAGAATGTGGAGGAAGAGAACTCCATCGTTTCGATCCGCACGAATTTTGCCGGACGGACGGCGCGCGCTACCGTCAATCAATTTGACGACGAGAGTTTGCAGCGGGCGGTTGCTGCTTCGGAGAGTCTCGCGAGAGTACAGGTGCCGGACCCGGACTTGCTGCCGATGCCGACAGCGGAAGAGGCAAATGCAGCGGGCGAGGGCGCCCGCTCCACACGCTTCTTTGAAGAGACCGCAAGTATTACTCCTGCCGATCGCGCGGAGGTGGTCAAACGCGAAGTGTCAGTGGCCGGCAAACACAAGCTGACGACAGCGGGCATCTACTCAAACTCGGAGTCCCGCGAAGGAATCTTCAACTCGCGCGGCTTGGCGAATTGGCATCACCAGACGTTGGCGGAAATTTCCATCACTATGCTGGCCGAGGATTCCTCCGGCTGGCAGAAGTTGAATTCACCCGATGTGCGTAACCTCGATCCCGCGCGGCTGGCGGAGACGGCTGCGCAAAAGGCGGTCGACTCCGCCCATCCGCGGGAGATTGCACCGGGGAAGTACACGGTAATTCTTGAACCGGCCGCTGTCCTCGACATTGTTGGCTTCATGTTCTGGGACTACAGCGGTGTGGCGATCCTCGACCAGCGATCGTTTCTCAACGATCGGATCGGCACCAAACTTTTCGGCGAGAACATCAATATTTGGGATGACGCCGCGCATCCGCTGCAGGCCGGTTCCCCGTTCGATGGCGAGGGAATGCGGCGCCAACGCGTGCAATTGGTGGAGAACGGCGTGGTGAAGCGCGTGGTGTATGCGCGAGCCACGGCACAGAAGATGAAGAAGTCGGCGTATGCGGGCAAGGTCGGCCCCATCGAACCCACCGGGCATGGATTTCCCTTGCCGAACGAAATGGGCGAGATGCCGTTGAACATCGTTTTCGATATGCCAGAAGAGCCGCGAAGCGTAGAAGAAATGACCGCCTCCACCGAGCGCGGCGTGCTGGTTACGCGCCTGTGGTACATCCGTGAAGTGGATCCGTACGAGAAGATCGTGACCGGTATGACGCGCGACGGGACATTCCTGGTGGAGAACGGCAAGGTGCAGTGCGGACTGCGAAACTTCCGGTTCAACGAAAGCCTGATTTCGATGCTGTCGAATGTCGAAGCCATGAGCGTCCCAGTGCGCGCCAGCGGAGAGGAATCGTTCGATATGGTGGTGCCGGCGATGAAGGTGAAAGAGTTTAACTTTACGGAAGCGACGAAGTTCTGAAGGCTCAGCATTCAGTTCCCCTGCCGATCCGCTTCCACCTTCTTAATGAGACCAGCCAGCATTCTCTTGACCTCAATGGTGGACTGATCGAGCTTTTTGTATTCGTTGTCGGAAAGAAAGCTTAGATCCTTGGCGAGCAGGAAGTGGTATTCGAGTTCGCTGGCTGAATCCGGCGGCGATCTGCGGGAAACACTGGAACCCGGCATTGCTACGTTTACCGCATCCCTCGGCAATATTCGCCGCAATCGAAGCCCGTACATCGGCGAGTCTGGTTGGTGATGCCATAGATCTCTTGGCTAGGAAACTCCGCCGGGTACGCCCCTAAGTCCCTGTACCACCGGCACTTCGCCGCCTTTGTTCCATGACTTCCGTAACTTTGCAATGCCGATGCTGGGGTGTAATCTCGCCCCTGAGTGTGCACTTGCTCAAGCGGAGTGGTGCACGGCAGGAACCGGAAGGAAGGTCATCGCAAACGTGTCTGAAGCCGCCAAAGGAACCGCTGCTGATGTCAGCAAGAATCGAAGGGGTTATACGGACGTGCAAGGCGCGCCGCGCTTTCCCATCAAACTGCCGGTAGCGTTGAAATCGGCAGTCAACCCGCCTGGAATCACGGAAAAGACGGTCGAGACCGAGAACATTTCCGCCAACGGCGTGCTGTTTCGCATGGATGCGGATGTGCCCGTTGGTTCGGCTGTCGATTTTACGATTTCTCTACCCGCCGACGTAGTGGGCGCAGAAGCCGACGTGCAGGTCGATTGTCGCGGACGAGTGGTGCGCAGTTTTGCAGATGGCGGCCGGCGTGGGGTCGGTGTGGTGATTGACGAGTACCGTTTTGAGCGCAGGTAGTCTGCGCAGTTCGACCGGGCAAGTTCGGCCGCGCAGGTAGGGCGCGACAGGTAGGGCGGGAAAAGAGGACGGATGGGCAGCACTTCAGTCAGCACTTCGGTCAGCGCTTCGGTTAGCGCTTCGGTCAATGTCGAGCCAGGCGAAGTTGTTCAGCCTGAGGACGGCAAAGGCACGATCCGCGTGATTGTGGCCGATACGCAGGCCATTTTCCGGGCCGGACTGCGCAAGATCTTTGCGCTCGAGGACGACATACGGGTTGTTGGCCAGGCCGAGAGCCTCGATCAGACCGTTACCGCCATTCAGAAGTTTTCCGCCGATATTGTGATCTTCGAGGCGGCGCTGGCGCCGAATCCAGCCGATGCGGTTTCCGATCTTCTCCGGCAAAGTACGAGTTGCCGTTTGGTCGTTGTGCTGCAGGAGCCCGACCAGGAAATGACGCTTGATTTGTTCCGGCGCGGCGCCCATGGCATCGTTTGGCGCGAAGTTGAGCCGGAAATGCTGGTGGAATGCCTGCGCAAAGTCGCCCGGGGTGAACCCTGGCTCGACAGTCGCGCCGTCGGGTGGGTGATGCAGGCCTATCGCACGCAAGGCATGCGCCCGGCAGGGTCACGTCCAAAAGTTTCGCTCACCCCCAAAGAGTCACTCATCGTCTCCTGCGTCACGCAGGGGATGAAGAACAAAGAGATTGCCCTCCGGGTGGGCACCACCGAGCAGGTGGTCAAGAATTATCTCCGCAAAGTCTACGACAAGTTGGGAGTCGCCGACCGTCTGGAACTCGCGCTCTACTGCCTGAATCACCGCGTGGTTGAGGGCACGGTTCAGGCCAAGCCCGCCCCGCCACCCAACGGCCACGCTCCAGCGTCGCCAGAAACGCCCAGTGCCTCGGCTGCTGCTTCGGGATCCCGCTCCTGACTCTCTTCTTCTAGTACAATTCTCTGTCGCAGTTCAGTTCTCGGTTCCCGGTTCTCAGTTCTCGGTCAGAGCTGCTGAGATTTTCACTGAGAACCGGGAACTGGGAACTAATTCCATCAAAAAATTCTCCGCTGCAGAAAGAAAAGGGAGGCAAACTATGAAAGGCGACGCAAAAGTCATTGCCATTCTGAACGAAGCCCTGAAAGCCGAGCTCACCGCCATCAACCAGTATTTCCTGCACGCCGAGATGTGCGAGAACTGGGGCTATGAACGGATGGCCAAGCACACCCGCAAGGAATCCATCGAAGAAATGCAGCATGCCGAAATACTGATGGAGCGTATCCTGCTGCTCGATGGCGCTCCCAACATTACCGACTATTTCAAGATTAATGTCGGGCAAAACCTGAAGCAACAACTGGAGAACGATCTGCAGCTCGAAAACACGGCCGTGAAACGCCTCAACGAAGGGATCAAGGCCAGCGTGGCCGCCGGCGACAATGGTTCGCGCGAGCTGCTGGAGAAGATCCTGCTCGATGAAGAACATCACATCGACTGGCTGGAAGGGCAATTGCACGCGATTAAAGAGATGACCTACGAGAACTACCTGGCCCAGCAGTTGCATAAGCCCGAGGAAAGCTGACTACAACAGCCAGTCCTCTCGTTTGCCGACCTGAGTGAACCGAAGAGGAGGGATCTAGTTCGCGGGCAGTCCGTAGCACTGCTAGAATCAAGACAATCGCTGCACGCGGCGCCGGAGAGATGGCCGAGCGGCTGAAGGCGCACGCTTGGAAAGCGTAAACCGCGTGCTGGACAGGCCGTTCCGGCGAATCAGGCGATTACGTGGATTCTGCTCTGGGCCGGAATTCTAAAGCGAGTTGCCTTTTAATGCAAGGTCTTTCCCTGCTCTTTCGTTTGCCATCCAACCACCTCAACCACCTCAGAAGAACTTCGTTCTGAGGAGTGGGTGAGTGGTACGTTGTGTTGATTACCAACCACCACCAATAGATTCTCTATAGAGTGGTGGTTACGCGGACGATTTGACGCCCACATTAAATAGGTCAAATTTCTTGTTGCCAACCCACGATGGGCTGCGCTCGATTCCCCGCTCTGCCAGCTTGAGCACGATTTTCTTATGTGACAGCGTGGGGTTGTCCCGGATGACCTGCAATGCCTCTTCCTCTCGGCCATCCGCGTTACCCACTGTCCCCTTTTTCTTGCCTACCAGAACAACATTAGCCCCCGGAGCGGCCACGAGATGCAACCGGCCCAATTTGTCGCTCTTAACCTCGAATGGGTCTGACTCAAAATCCCTTTGCTTGACGTTTTTCAAATACGAAGCCGATTCCCACGGTGCATCCGGGTCTTGCAACCGCGTTGCCCAACAGGAAGACACAAACGCCCCAAGGTCACCACTCCCGCGCATGGCGTTCTCCAGGGTCAGCTCGGATGCTTCTTTGGTTCCCTTCGGGCTGTGAAACAGGACCAACACTGACGCCGCGCCCTTTTTCATCAGGTTGAAACAGTCCTCGGCAAATGCCTTCATGTCTTCGGATGAATTTTCATCACCCTCGATAAAGCGGACGGCGGTATCAACAACCACAAGCGCACCGGCCAACTCCTCCGGCGTCAGCTCGGACAACCTCAATTTCCCCTCGCTGTTCATGGTCCGGCAGAAGAGGGTTTTCCCCACATGCTGCATCAGTCCGAGATTGCGCATCCTCTTGGTGAATGAGAGCAGTCCCATTTCTGGACAAAGGTATAGAACGCGCGTGGGCCGTTGGGTTACGGCGAAGTGGCCGAACAGTGGCTCTCCCGTGAGGCCCGCGTGGACCACGTTAGCCGCGATAATCGTCTTACGCTGACCAACCGGCGCGGCAATCGAGGAAATCACATCCTTTTGCAAGAATCCGTCAATCAGGAATGTAGGTTCGGGCGCGTTGTCCATCTCCTCAAATGAGTGGTATCGCTCACGCCAATCTGTGACCGGCTTGGGCAGCGAACTGCCAAAGGCAACCTCGGGCACAATCTCCGGGTCCGGGTATCGGCGGAAAAGCGCGGCCACTGTGTCTTCAACCTCAGATTCATCCATTGGGCAAGCGCACTCATCTTGATTCCATTGCAGCGCGTAGGCCAATGCCGCGCTCTGTGACGGCCTCGGCACCATGCGTTCCCGAAGCTTGCCAATCAGGGAAGTCAACTCCATGTTGCGATTTTCGGTGATTCTCTCGCCCGGCTTGCGCGGCGTTAGTGCGATTCGCTCGGCCTGCTTTACTGCCTGCTCTATGACTGCGGGCCTCGGCGCTAGTGGTGCGTCCACTAAAACCTGATAGGTTTCCCCGGTGTCCGGGTGAATGCTTCCCGCTGCGCAGACATAGCCGCCTATGCTTCTAATCTCTCCGCTGCATCCGTCTAGATCCCATTTGCCGTTGCACTCAACCGCGCCCGCGTAGTACATCTGGACGCGGAATTCCGGGCGGCCTCCGCTGCGGACGGTGTAAGTCACCGGCAGATTGTTGCGCATCCTCCAGGCGTGAAAATCCTCTTCACTGTTCAAGCCGTGGTCAACGTCTACCACATATTGGTCACTTGCTCCGCACGCAATGCCAATGTTGGCTGTGGCGTACTTGGTCCACCATGCGGTGATTTGCTCCACGTCCAGGATTGCATCCTTGAAGCCGTTGCCGCCCGCTGCTCTTGAGATGCGCGGGTGCTTGCCGTTGAGCGGGAAGACGTACCAACCTCGGGCTGCATTGCGCAGTGCGATTTCCAGAAAGTCACTCACGTGGTTGCCTCATCACGGTGCCATAGCAGGCGGGGGTGTGGTTCTCCGTTGACCGGCTTCTCTGCGAGGTAGCAGCCAAGCGACGCATTCGCCCGGCCCTTGCGCAGCTTCCCCTCACCATCGGCCAAGAACTCAGTCCAACCATTGAACCGGGGATTATGTCGTATCGCCGCACGGCAGTAGAGGGCCGCAATTTTGCCGCTCAACGTGAACTGTTTTTTCTGTCTGGCACCACGCTGCGCAGTTTGTTTGCTATAAGTGAAAATGTCGAGGATAGAGAAGTGGTGCAATCGCTTCGCTAATCGTGACCGCATCGTTATCTCAGCAAGGGCAAAAACCTCGGGCTGCGTTCTCGCGTGGCGCAAGAACATTTGCAGGACGCGGTTCCGTGGATGTGGTGACCCGGCAATCAGCTCTTTGATGTAGGGAAGCACGTAAGCCGATTCCTCGGGCTTCACTGTGCGGCGGCGTGCGCTACGACGGTCCACCACGGGCGGGGCAGGCATCGGGGGGAGTTGGGCAATCTCCAATCGGAGGGCTTCTCCGGGGCGGAGCACCGTGCCTTTCCGTTTTCCCCCACGTGGAGCTACGTAGGTTCCGAGAATCTCATCAGCCTCACATTGGCGAATCTCCAACGTGCCGTTATTGAGTGCGGGATAGAGCAGGATGCAGAGGCGAGAGAGCAGCGGGAAGATGTCGTTACTCACCATGAACGCATTAACGCCGTGCCAATGCTTCGCCCCGCGTAGAAACATGAGCAGCGATTTAGCCGCCCCCGGCCTACCTCGCTTTTTCAGCCAAAAGAACTCACCGGCAAAGGTGGGAAAAAAGGTCCGGTTGGCGCGGTGAAATTCGAGCAGTAGTTGCGCGGTCTGATGTGGCCGCCCTTCTAACAGAATCTCAACGGCATCCTTCGCAGCCTCTTGGTTGTCAATTGCATCAGTCATAATTGCCTCCGTGACTCTCACAATCCCACTTATTCGTGTGCGCCGCTAATTCCTTGAGGACAGTGGACCGGGTAACCCTCCGGCTCCATTACTTCCTCTTCCCCGGATTGTCCGCGCCACCCCGAGGTAAACGCGCCGTGAGTGCCCATTTCCACGTGAGGCAATCGGCGCGCGGCCAACGTACTCAGAACGGCTTCTCTGGCCCACTGCTTATAACTGCAAGCGCAAGCGCGGGAGTCAGCAACCAGCTCATCAAACAGCGCATCCGGCATGTCCACCTCAAATACAAGCAACATCTCCACCTCCCAGAGAAAAATTAAGGGCCACTGTCTGAATCTCCCCACTCAAACAGCAGCCCCTTGTGTCAGAAACCTGCTCACGGTGAAATGACCCAGCGTGGGCTTGCGGAGCCGTGAGCAGCCGTCTGACGGCGGTTGCTATTCCCCGCAAAACTTGATTACGCTCCCGAGCCGAGGAGGTTTGTCATCACGACCGGCTGATACGTGGCCGCCGTGCCGCTGGAGAAGAATTTCCAATCGGCGAACTGATAGCCGGTGACGCCAATCAGACCCTCTTGGGAATACAACTCAAGCAGTGTTTGGATGTACAACGGCGTCCGTGACCGATAGCAACCCACGCTGAAATCCCCATAGAACACGCGGGTAGCATCGGGGTGAACGACATACGGCTTGCCCAAGATGGTGTCCGTCTTCTCATCGAAGAGCGGCACGTTCTGAGTGGAGCGGGTATTCTTCACCAGCTTGAGTAGCATCGGGCTGAGCAGCCATTTTAGGTTGGGCGAGTTCTGCCAGAAGTACGGGAGGCCGTACTTGAGGTCAAGCATCGCACTGTAGTTATCGGCTGGCGAATCGCTTGAAGAGCTGCCCGATTCAATGAAACAGTTGGAGGCGTTAGCTTCCATGGCCGCGAGGAATGCGGACATGAAGGCCGCGTTCTGTGTCTGCACCTGGCCCAAGGCAAGTGCCTTGAGCACGCTGGCAACGATGGGCACGCCCAGGTTCATCCGCGATTCGATGGAGTATTTGGTCAAGTTCTGGTAACGAGACCCGGCCAACGTCACAGTCTGATAGGTCGGAGGAGTTGAGCCGGTTGGCGCAGCACCTTCAACGTAAGAGACGGCGGCGGGAGCAGCTACCACCATCGTGACAACCAACGGATTCGTGGTCTCACGGGGATAGTCCGTAACGCCGAGCGCGGTTGGGATGTCAAAATCATTGATGCCCTGCACAATCGTGGGCACCACATCCGTGGGCACGGCGGCTGCCGCGCCACTGATTGGCGATTGCTGAATCTGGAGAGGCGTGTCCGTTGCCATCACGCCGGTACGAAGGAAACCGTCCAGGGCCTTGGTATAGGCCGCTTTCCGGTCAATATCGGTCGGTGTGAAGTGCCTGTGAATAGTGGGCTGCGGCGTGCCTTTGTCAAAAGATTCGAGTACAGCATACCGGGATTCGAGGCTACCCAGGCGTTCTCCCTCGGCTTTCAAATCCGAGAGCATCTGAGTTTCTTCGGTGGACATTTCACGGCTGGACGTGCGGCCAAGCAAATCCTCCACTTTGGCCCGGCAGGTCTGCCGCATGGTGCGAATTTCTGTGAGGTTCATAAAAGTACAACTCCGTTTAAGGTGCGAGGCACCATTTTTGTTTTCCGCCGTATGCCGGGCCAGCCGGTGATTGGCGACAACGCGGGGCCAGCCCGCAATCAAACTTTTGTGAGCAAGCTGGCAAGCAGCTCCGTGCCCTCCCGCTCATCAGCTTCCGGCTGTGACATCCGGGCCGCGCAATACTCCGCGCATTGCACGGCAGACAGGCCGGTCTTGGCTGCCAGATAACCCGGTAGCAGCTTTGTGTACACATCCGCGCGGCTTTTGCCGTCAGCGAGCAATTTCTGTTCGTGCGCTACGGCGTTCTTAGCAAGCTGATGGGCAAGGCGTGCGCCCGCGCCTTTAGCCGGTGGTATTATTTGGCCGGACCCCATGTTTAGGGGCTGGAGCGGTGTGTCCAGGCCGGGCAACGCGGGCAGGTTTTCCATTCGCCGCGCTTCGTTGCGCGTGAGGAAACCCGCTGCGATTCCCGAGGCGTGGGCTGAGTACCGCGTTTGCAGGTCCGCCCGTGTCAGCGAGTCAGTGTCATGCTTGACAAAAAGGTCCGCCGTCTCGCTGGTAGCCAAAAGGTCACGCTGGATTGACTGCTCAATGCGCCTGCACCAAGGCGAGAGGGTGTACTTGACGTAGGCCAAGAAAAACTGCTCGGCACTCGCGTATGTGGATGCCTTGCCCTGTGAAATCCCCAACAGCACATCAGGAATACGGAAGACGCGGGCAATGTCTCCGAGCTGAAATTGCCGGGCTTCGATGTACTGCGATTCTTGCGCCGTCAGCCCGATGCGCTTGGCGTCCAGGCCGTTTTCCAGCAACAGAGGCATAAACGCATTAGCGGAGCCAGCGTGTCGCCGCATAAACGATTCCCGGAGTTGGTCTTTGCCTTCCTTATCCAACTCCCCGGCTGTGGTGAGGGCCAAATCAGTTTGCACGCCATGCTCAAAGAGCCGCGCGCCCTGCTCTTCGGCGGCCAAGGCCAAGCCGATAGCCTCCCGTGCGAGCAGGATGAGGGACTGGCCTTGCAACGTGCCAGCCGGTGCGAGCATCCGCGTAATCCACAAATCGTCTGAGATGAGGATGCGTTGACCAATACGCGGGTCTGCGTACCTCCAGAACGTGGGCACCGGCTCCGGGATGAACATATCGAGCGGGTTTACCCAAACCATCCGGCCCGCGCTCAACGGCCACAGGGCCTCAACGCCGTTAGGACCAATCACTTTCTCAACGAAGGATTGTCCGAAGGCCAGTGTGTCTAAAATCATGGCCTCGCGTAACTCCATTGAGGTCTGCCAAGAATTAGGCGCGTGACCGAGCAACGCGGATAACGGATGATTGGTTTCCCGCACCGGCCCTTGTGGGGTGTGCCTGTAGAGATTCAGCGGGATGGCCGAAAGGTCTTCGCACAGAATGCGGATGCAGGCGAGCACGGCAGCCGAGCGCATCGCACGCTCTGGAGTGACGTATTGGCCGCTTAGTGACCGCACGCCTCCAAACATATCGGCCATGCGCGCCAAGTTGTACGGAGCACCATTGGGCAGCAAGGCGCGCTTGCCCGGCTCGGGATTAGGGAGATTGAGGAGAGTGAGCGACATGACTATGCCACAACCTTTCGGAGAGATTCACGTTGCGCAGATTGCTCATCTAGTACGTGGATGCGTGCGGTCAGCGCGTCAAATTGGACCTGCTCGGCAATGGTGAGCGTGCGCGATTCGGCCACAGCCTTATCAAGCAGTCCGCACGCTTCGGCCTTCGCCTTTTTTCTTTGGTAGGACAACTCAAGTAAATTCACAGGACACCTCCAGAAACGAAATCGACCATGCCGCTGAGTAGCGCGTCATAGGAACTGAGCATTCGGCCTTGACCGAAAAGGCTGGTAGCCTGCACGCGGGCACCACGCCCCCTGCGAACGGCAGAGAGGAAATCGCCATACCACCGATTCACGCCGGTTTGCATGTGCGCTTTGGCTGCGTCAGACAGCGGAGTGAATGGGGCACGCTCAACCTTGTGCTCCCCCGCTGCCACGGCGGTGATTTTCACGCCTGAGTTATCGAGGGCCTTGCTGATGTCCGCGTGCAGGTCCAGGACACCCACGCTGCCCACCTCGCCGGATGGCGTGAGCGTGATTGTGCCGGCCTGTGAAGCGAGCCAATAGGCGGCTGATGCTGCAATGCCGGTCACGAAGGCGCGCACCGGCTTGATCTTGTTGGCCGCGCGGATAACGTCCGCCGTTTCAGGCAAGCCGAGCACGGAGCCTCCAGGCGAGTCAATTAGTAGGTCAATGGTCTTCATGCTTGGTTCTGCAAGGGCGCGCTTTACTTGCGCGCGGATGTCCGCGTAATCGGTATCGGCGAACCAATCGTTTTGACCAAGCACGCCGAAGACGCCCACACGCCCGGCTAATACAGGCTGTGTGCGGGGTTGGCCTGCGCGGGATTCAGGCCCGGCAAGCAGTTGCGAAACGTAGGATTCGAGGACTGCAAAATAAGTGGATTTGAACGTGGCTTGCATTAGTTGAACTCCGTTTCGATTTCGAGTAGTTGAACGAACTGCCGTGTAACCGGATGACCATGTGTCAGCTCGGTTAGGTCTTTGCGTAGCTGCACCAAGAAATTGTGCTGATACACGGGAGGCCATCCCTGCTCACGCATCAAGGTGAGGCATCGGCTGATGGCTTCTGAGATTGGCTCCAGATTGATGGCGTGGTCCTCGCACTCGCAAATCATCTGGACCAACTCACGCGCAATCAGTCCCTCAAGCGTGTTTTCGGGGTATGCCGTTAGCAGTGTCATTGCTTCGGTCCTTTCTGTTCGGGCTTAATCAGTGCAAGCAGTTCGGATTCGTGGACACGGGTAAGTCGCCCGATCTTGACCCGGTGCAATCGGCCCTGTGTCAGCCACGATCTGATCGTGCTCGGGGACACACCTCCAAGGAACTCGGCAGCGGATTCAACTGAGTGCAGCCGATCTCTACCGCTTGATTTCATGTCAGCGCGCCTGTTAGAATCAATCTAGACGTTGATTTCTGTTAACGTCTAGTGACACAATAAACCGGGGCACCGGCAAATGCAAGAGGCTAGAGGCGTCTCAATGAACTCACCCGAAAAAGCAGCGGATCAAGTTCTAGGGATTCTGTCAGTGGACGACATCAAGAGGTTTCTGATGGAGTGCGTAAACCTACCCAATCCTATTGACTACCCTCCGTACCGACCGCAATTTGACCGTTGGTTGCGGAGGTGGCGGCGGTTGTTCACGTATCAGAGCGAGGGCGCGGACGGCAATTGGAACACGGTGCAAATTCCGAGTGAGCAGCTTGAATTATTTGCTCCCGTAGCTCGGACCACGCTATGCCGACTTTGGGTAGAGCCGGACGCGCGTCAGCGGGATTGGTTTTTCTACCGTTTGCGGGACGCACACCGCCAAATGATTCGTTACCTTGAAAACAGTGAATGGGAAGTTAATGCTGTGTGGGGCGGGACTGATACGGCCAAGAGGCTAACCGATTACATGCTCCAGGACGTGCCGAGAATTTGCCCGTTTGAGGCAGCCGTGTATTGGCTACAGACCAACCAAAGACTGATGCTACGTTGCGGCGGCCCGATGTGCGCCGCGCCCTATTTCTTCAGGACGGAAAAAGGTCAGAAATTCTGCTCACCCGAGTGCGCGGACCCGGCACGGAGAGAAGCAAAACTGCGATGGTGGAACGACAGCCCCAATTCACCTAAAAACCAAGCGGCAAAGAAAACTAGGAAGAAATCCTTGCGCTGATTGACCCCCTGCCTCTCGGAAGTTAACCAACGCGGAAATCGTCGCTATGGTTCGGGTGCTCCGCTTCAATTACGCGACGTGCAGTAAGACGGTGCTCGGCAAGATTTCTTTGTTGGTCCTCGGTGTATCGAAGCCGGTACTCCGCCGCTTGACTGCATCCGCTGCACTCCAGAATCTCGTTATCAACTTGAAAACCAATGTAGGGTCCGCGTTCGTGGTCTTCGCGCACAGCAATTACCATGCTCATGCGTCCGATTCTACGCTGGTAACGGCGGACCCCGTGCGGGCCTTCCCGTGCGATATGAGCGCGTGCGGATTCGGGTTGGCCTCCAGCATGGGGCAAGATCGCGCCTTAGCTGACTGTTGCAAAATTCAACAATTGTTTGTTCATGTAAATTTAGGTCGGTAAGCGGGCTATTTAGAGACACTGTTTAACTTCTGACCCGCCACCATCGTTGTCTGACCCGGCCCGCGTGCGGGCTATTGCCTCGCCATCTAACCACCTCATCACACTACGAAGAACTTCGTTCGTAGTAGTGGGTGAGTGGTGCTGTGTGGACAACCACCACCAATAGGTTCTCTATAGGGTGGTGGTTGGCCTCATTCCGGGTTGGCTGCCCCGGCTACATGGCTACGCGGCCAACAGGCTAATCCGCTGGTGCGCGGCTGACAAATCCTCGGTCTGGACATGAACGTACCGCATCGTCATGGCGATTGTGCTGTGACCGAGAATACGTTGGAGTGCGGCAACGGAACCACCCCGCCTAATGTAGTGCGTTGCGAACGTATGCCGGAAGGCGTGCAGCGTGCGTGCTGGAGGTTCAAAGCCGAGCTGCTCGCACAGTAGCTTGACGCCTCGCAGTGCTGTCATGCGACCAACGCGCGTGTCCTGCCGCGTTGCAAAGAGCAGCAAATCCGGCTTGCGGTTGAATTCTGTTATGAAGCGATGCAGCGACCTTCGCAGCGAAAACGAAAACGGCACAAGCCTCTGCTTGCGACCTTTGCCGTCCAAGGTGATGAGCATGTTGTCCAGGTCCACATCGCGGACTGACAGCGTGAGCGCCTCCGTGATGCGGCAGCCGGTATCAAGCAGCAAGAGTGTGAGTAGATGCAACCGGCGTTGGTAGAAATTCTTGGGCTTCGGCTTCCAGTTCACAAGCAGCGTGATTTGAGCCGCTGTCAGTGTGGGCAGAATTTTTTGCGGTTCTTTCAATTGCAAAATTCGTAAGTGATTGCAGCCCGCCCCACACTTGCGCTCTGAGCCGGTGCGCCAATGCAGATAGGCGTTGATGGCGCGAATGTTTGCGTTGCAGCCGGTTTCCTTCAAGCCCTTCGCTCGCATCCGCATCACAGCATCTTTCAATTCTTCCTGTGATGGAGATTCCGAAGGCAGCCATTTGAATGCGTGCGTGTACCAAGAAACTGTGGAAGGTGATACATTTTTTAGGTAGCGGCGTTCCTGAACAAATGCGGCAAAACTGCTCATAGCGGCCCTCCCAAGGCGTGTTATCAATTTGGGAGCGAATCCGCGCAAGTGCTTGATTCGCCGGAGAGATGGCCGAGCGGCTGAAGGCGCACGCTTGGAAAGCGTGTTTACTCGAAAGGGTAACGTGGGTTCGAATCCCACTCTCTCCGCCAGTTCTCAAATCGCAGCCAAACATGCGGGTTCCGCGAGCTTGTTACTATTTTTGAGCGGTTCCTGTTACTAAAATCGTGAGAGTTCCTTGTCTCGCAGTATTGGATTCAAGGGAATCTCATGGCACACCGCACCGCAACGCTGTACATCCGCATCACCACTGCCGACGGCAGGAAGTCCTACTGCAAGCCCGTCTACCAGTCCAAGGGTCGCCTTAAGCCTCAATACGCAATGGTCGATGGCGAACCTGAACACCACAAAGAAGGCGTCTACTACGTCCGATTCGGTGCGGACGGCGGCAAGCAGCAGTTTGTGCTGGTTGGCAAAGACCCCTACGTTGCGTTGGACAAGCTGGAGGAAAAGAAGAGATGGCTGCGGGACCGGGAACGGCAAGTCGTTCTTCCAACGCCTGTCAACTCGAAACCGGGGACAAATAAGCTCAGCATGGACGATGCGGTCGAGCAGTATTTCAAAAACCTTCACTCGCAGGGAAAAGACCCGAAAACCGTCCGCGCTTACAAGGTGGCGGTCGAAGAGTTCCGCAGATCGTGCCCCAAGAAGTTCTTGAACGAGATTGGCAGGCAGGACTTGATCGACTTCATGGGCTGGCTTCGAAAGCAGCCTCCGAAACTCCGGAAAGACGGCACGCCCCGTAAGCCGCGTCGTTCTGGCGATCCAAATCGGACATACTTCAACAAGATTAACAACGTCGTGATCTTCCTCAGCGCACACGGCATCAACCGCCTTCTGAAGAAGAGCGAGTACCCCAAGTTCGCTGAGAAGCCCGTGGTGTATTACGACGCAGAGCAGGTGAAAGCTCTATACGCGGCAGTGAAGAACGACGAGGAGCGGTTCACGCTCGACTATTTCCTCAAGAGCGGCGTTCGTGACGGCGAAGCCGCTCACGCCGAATACAGCGACGTCAAGGGTGGCTTCCTAAACATCGTGGACAAGCCGCACCTCAACTGGCACCCAAAGCATTGGCATATCCGGCGCATCCCAATTCCGCTCGACCTTGTTGCAGCGATTGCCGAGCGCTCTAGGCAGAATCCCGGTTGCAAGCTCATTTTTCCGAACGGTGCGGGGAATCCCGATGAGCATCTGCTTCGAATCGTGCAGCGCATCGCAAAGAATGCGGGTGGCACATTCCACGCAGACTTGCATACATTCCGCCGGACCTACGCGACGCTGTTCTCAGGCACAACAAAGATTCAAACCATCCAGTACTTGCTGGGACACAAGGACATCAAGACCACGATGCGCTATCTCGGCATCGCCGACTTGAATTCGCCTGAAACGAGAGCGGCAGTCGAGAAGACGTTCAGCGACTTCAAGACCGCACAGATTGCCACAGCCCCGGTTACAACCGCAGCGGTGATGTAGGGTGAATGAGCCGCTTGGCTGATCCGAGTGAGAATTCGCATTTTTCGTCCAGACTCAGTAACTAGGGAAGGTGAACATCGTAAACTACCTTCGTCGTCGCAACACTGCTTTGACCTCCGCTGAACTATGCGAATTGATCAACGTGCATCCAGTGACGCTGCGAGAATGGACCCGTGCGGGGCGCGTTCCAGCATATCGGATAGGTCGCGAGTGGCGTTATGACCCCGACAAGGTCGCCGACTGGCTGGATCACCGCGAAGTAGCCTGATCCCCAATCGTTTAACCCGACTCTACCCGTTCCTCGCGTGCCCCAGATATAACCGCACGTCGAAAGCTCTCAGCTTAGCTGCCCCGTGAAAAGCCGCGCCCAGCATTCATCCGAAAGATCACGAATGGGTGGGGTAACTCGCCAACGGACAATGATGACCTTGATCCTATCTTGATGGTTATAACAAAACCGTGTATGATTAATTCAAATCTAAATATAGGGCGGCGTGATGTAACTGTTCCCCCTTTGGCACGCATCAGCAACGGCTGATGTTAGTCAAGGGAGAATCTTGTGCAGTTAACGTCCGAAGCAGTTAAGCAGCCCACCACAGCGCCAAATGATGCCGCAGCCGGGACCGCTCCAGCCGTGGCAGGCGCAGAAGCATCAACCACGCCGTCGCAATCCATCCCTGCGACAGAAACCCAGTTACCAACGCCAACGCCCACGGACGGAACTTTTGCAATTGCAAAAGTTCCCGCCGACGCCCAAGCGCTCGCAGTGCAGCCACCCATCGTGCCGCTGTCTGCGAGCGAAGCACTCACCTTCCTCGGCGTCAAGCCGGACATCAAGGACATGACGCTGGACGAGAAGTTCGCCTGCCTCAAGCAATGCTTCGCTCTCGGCTATGGTGTACGTAAGGTCTTGTGCGAGGTGTTCGAGTCAATCCTTGCGGAATTCAAGACCTACACCAAGAACCGCGAGGGAGTCCCTACCGTCGAGGAAGCCTTCAAGCTGCGGGGACTCAACTATCACACCATCTACTCTGCTATACAACGTGAGAAGAATCGTCGTGCAGAAGATGCTCAGTTCTTCGCCGCGATCAAGGCAGAGCAGTCTACGAAGAACATCCACGGTCTCGACGTCACCGACGGCGACCTTCCCGTAGGCACCAAGGTCATCCTCGGCGACGGCACCAAGGGACAAGTTCTCACGGCAGGCGAGAAGACAGCGCCGGGCGCGGAGCCGTCCTTTGAGGTCGTGACAGAGGAAGGAGCCTCCGTACAGGTCAAGCGCGGGGACCTGATCACCTTAGCCGAGAAAGAAGCGGCAAAGGTTGCTGCAAAGGCCGCGAAGGAAGCCGCCAAAAATACTCCCGAAGCGCGGAAGGAAGCGGAAGAGAAAGAGACCGCACGCATCGCCGCTGCCGCCGCCAAAGAGGACGCTAAGTTGAAGAGCAGCGACTTCTACAAGGAGCAATATTTCCAACTCATCTCGCTCGTCAACGCCGCGTCCAAAGAGATGACGCCTGCCGAATTCGCGCAGACCGTGAACGACAACCTGCGCGTTGCCTACGAGTCGTTGAACGCGGCGGAAGCGAAGTTAGTCAAGCCTACACTGAAAGCGTTCCCGTCATTCAACGGCGTAAAAGGCGTGAGCAATCTCATCGCTTTCTTGTCGGCGGGCGCGGTCGATCGTCCGTCGCCGTTGAAGACAATCTTCGGCAGCCTCGAAATGGCTAAGTTCGCTGGCAGGTTGGGTGACTTCGCGCAGCGAATCGCCGACAAGTTCTACGACGGCAAGTTTGAAGTCGTGGTCACACAACGAATCGCGAAAGAAGCGGCGCACAAGATAAAGCCCGTGCGCCCTTCACAACCGGACCAGCCGCAGACAACAAAAATCGGCGACAAGTCGGAACCGACGCCGCACGGCTTCTACTGGGAGTTCATCAAGGACGAGAAACCGTATGCCGTGCGGGACATGAACAATCCGCACGTCGGCATAATGTCCAAGTTCAAAAGCAAAACGGAAGCCGACAAGTACATCAACGACCGCGAACGGGAAGCAGCGGACGCAAAGGCGGCTGCGGCGGACAGCGCGGACGAAGTGCCGCAGGTCTACGAGAAGGACTACACCGAGGAGCAGGTCGCGGCGATGTTCGCGCAGGGAGGCAAATGATGGCGACAACTGGAACCAAACCGAAGACGAAAACGCAGTTCGCCGTGACTCTCGTGATCGAGGGATCGCGGCTGGAAACCATGTCCAAGCGGGCGAAGGAGGCGTTCGGCGACAGCCTACTGCGCGTGGAGAACGTCGAGAAGGGCGTCCTGCCCGGCGACTGGACGCTGACCGAGGAAAACCCGGAAGGCTTGTACCGCAACAAGGTGTGGAAGAACGCGGACGGTCGTGAAATTGTCTGGAAGAAACCCTATGAGGAGGATGGCGTCCAGTTTGGTGACGAGTACCGCGTAAGGGATCAATGGGGTCGCATAGGCGAATTTAAGTCGCTGGAGGAGGCAAAGGCTGCGACACGTCCGATCATCACACCGAAGGAAATCCAGAGCATGGCAGACGAGCTTGCGCTGCGCGTCGCCTCCGCTGACGACGCTGACGACGACTACGAGCCGCCGACCGAACTTGCAGACAAGTATCTCAGTGCCCGGCGCATCGAGCGCCGCTACGAAGAGGACGACGCCGAGAAGACCAAGGCGCAGTCGGAATACATCGTCACCCTGCGGATCAAAGGCTCCACGCTCCCGGCTGTCACAAAGAAAGCCGAAGCAGCATGGGGAGACAGGGTGAAGAAGATCAGCCATGTGCGGCGAAGTTCCACCAACCAAAATTTGCTGGATGACGCAAAGGAGATGGTAGAGGGTGCTGCGGAGATCATCGCGGAGTTGCATGGGGCGATGGAGGAGCACCGCGACAACACACCGGAGAACTTTCAGGGGAACGAAACGTACAGCGCGGTCGAGGAAGCGGTGGACGCACTAGAGTCGCTGGAGTCCGAGATAGACGGCATCCTTCCCAGCTTCGACAACGTGGAATTTCCGGGGTTCTAATGATCAATAGCGTGCCAAGACAATTTCGCCGAAGAATGCGTCTTGTGAGTAATAAAGGAAGAGGTGAAAGAACAATGAGTGGAGTAATCAAAGGCAAGGGCGACGGCAAGTGGGGTCGCATCACAATCAACCGAGACGGCTCGATGCTGCTGGAGAACGTCACGCTGGAAGGCATCGCCATCCAGAACTGCGACATCTACGCGCAGTCCGGGGAATATCCGTTTAGCTTCGCCGACCGCATGAACAACTTCGAGAACTTCATGACGCTCGACAACTATCCGCTGTGGGCTGGCGGGCGCAACGACGAGCAATATCGCAAGGAAGAAGACGCCGCCCACGAGCAGTACCAGCAGGAGCGTGCCACGAAATTCGAGGTGTCCAATGGCTAACCGCAAGAAGAAGATCACAGAAGACACAATCGTATACATCGGCGACATCAAGGGCACGGCAGAAATGCTGATCGACGAAGTCAACGAGCTTGAGGAAAAGCTGAACGTGTTCGACGACGAGGAGCGCGGCAAGGTGAAAGACCCCGACGCATTCGAGGAACTGATCGACGACATCGCCGGGAAAATCTTCGAGCAGCATACCCGCCTGCAAACCGAAGTGTTCTCGAAGCTGGGCTTGGAGCCGCAAAGATGAATTGCGTCCGATTCGAGATCCCACCGCGTTTTAACTAGGAGAAAGCATGAGAGAGCTTTGCGGAATCCTCGACTGCGGCGAACCCGCAGTTGATTTCCTTGAGCGGGTCAATGAGGATGGCGAGACTGTGCGCTTGTATCTTTGTAGCCGCCATTGGGATCACGAGGTCGGCGACCTACCGAAGTGAAATGATCGACTGCGTCCCGTTTGAGATACAGCGCCCAGCAGGATGGGTCAACACCATCTGGGCATTCTCATGCCCCGAGATTCTCAGGATCATGGACCCGGAGTCCGTCGATCTGATCGTAACGAGTCCGCCCTATGCTGAGAAGCGCAAGAAAACCTATGGCGGCATCCCCGCCGACAAATACGTCGAGTGGTTCCTACCGATCAGCGCGGAACTGATGCGCGTGCTAAAGCCCACCGGGTCGTTCATCCTCAACATAAAGGAAGGAGCCGTCAACGGTGAGCGCCAGACCCACGTGCTTGAACTGGTGTTGGCGCTGCGCAAGCAGGGATGGCTATGGGTGGACGAGTTCATCTGGAACAAGACGAATCCGTTCCCTACGGGAAGCAAAAAGAGACTCAAGGACGGCTTCGAGCGCTGCTACCACTTCGCGAAGACCAAGGACTTCAAGTTCTTCCCCGATGCGGTGAAGTACAAATCCACGAGTAAGTGGGCGGGCGACAACGAACGGCGAAAGAACAAAGGTGCGCACCACACTACCAACGGTTCGGGCATGAACATGAGCCGGAGAATTGTCGGCGATCTTGTGCGACCGTCCAACGTCCTGACCATGCCTTCTTCCTCCATCAACATCGAGCATCCGGCTGTGTTCCCGCAGGCGTTGCCTGAATTCTTCATCAAGTTGATGACTCAGCGGGGCGATCTTGTTCTGGACCCGTTCATGGGCAGCGGAACCACGTCGCTCGCGGCGAGAAACCTCGGTCGGCGATATGAGGGCGTTGAATCGATGGAGGAGTACGTGGATTTGAATGCCCAGAGGCTATGAAGTTTGCGGCGGGCTGGGTGGCGTGGGGAACCCACGGTCGGCGCTCAGCTTAGTTGTCGGCCCGTGAATAACCCACCGCGAAGTATCCGACCTGTTAGGCCGCCCATAAATCCATTTCTGCGAACCAATCGAGTATTTACCTCTAGGGACATCTCCCTCAGAGGATCACCATGTTTCACCCATTAGGAGTACGAGACCCAGTCCACGTCCACGAGTGCAAAGAGTGCCGCGAGCACATCGCGCTCACTGGCAAAACCGGGCAGCAACTATATGACGAGTTCTGCGCCAGCAAGCCCACCTACCAATGGGAACCATTCGGACTGGACCCAGAACTATGACACCCGAACAGTTAGAAGCACGACTCTACAAGCTGATCACCTACACGAAGCAGCTTGCCTCACAGCACAATGCACTGGAGCAGAAGGTCGCGGAGCTTGAAGCCGATCCCCTCAGCGTTCCGGTCAAGACGCTCTCGGACTTCGAGGTGGACGAATGAACCGCGACGCGCTGAAGAAAGCAATCGACCACGCGAGGTTCGAGTACCTCGAAGGCATCGCCAAGCTGATAACGGAGAACCCGGCTGTCAGCTTGGCGGACCTGCGCAAGCAGCACAACATCTCACACTACGAGATGTGGCTGGCGCACAAGATGTTCCACGTCCGCCGCAAGACCGGGCGCGGATCGAAAGCGTACAGAAAGGAGCAAAACCAGTAATAGAAGTTTAGCGGGCTGGACACCCGCTAAAAGATGACTATCCAAAGTCATCTTAGGGGGATCGGGGTTGGTAACGATTTCGATTAAAGACTGGGAGGCAGGCTTCGACCTGTCGCCTGCTTCCCGACAGTCTTTCCACGTCTCCCCAGACGTGCCCAATGACGACAGGTCAAAAAGAACAGGTTAAATGTCATACACACAAGAGCAACAAGAGAAGTTTGCAAAACTCAACAAGCAGTATCACAAGAAAAATAAAACCCTGAAGATCAAGATTCAGGAAATGGAGTACTGCGACTGGAATCCCACGGCGCGTATGCTCCTGTTGGTCATTGCCTCAGGTCACCGTACCAACGAAGAGGCGTGGGTGCAGCCGGATTCTCCACTCAGCGCGGAAAAAATGATCGGCTGGTGCGACATGGCGCAATGGCGCTTGGCGCAGCGCGTGGGCACGACCGAATCCTCAATCCAGAAATACATCAAGAAATTCGAGGATGACGGCGCGATTGAAGTCCAGCGCTGGGAAGATTCCAACCACGTGCATCACGATATGTACCGAGTCAGCGAGAAGTTCGTGGACGCACACCAGCGCCCAGACCACAAAAAGGATACGAAGCGTCCGCCGCGCTACCAGAAGAAACATACGACACCGGGAGCGTTCAAAAAGGGGTACGATGAGCGCCGCGCCAACCAAGAAAAGGCTATGGCAATGGGGGAATATGGTGAATAAGACCCACTGCAATCTCATTCAGTACCCACTGCAATCTCATTCAGTACCTACTGCAATCTCATTCAGTCACCCACTGCAACCTCATTCAGTACACCCGCTGCAATCTCATTCAGTCGGGACTGTATCAGGTTGCAGCGAAGGTTTGACTCTCAGAAGGGATTTACACCCTTCAGGGGTTGACTTGCAGGTGTTGACTTCGCAGACGAGAGTGCAGACTAGTTTGCCTGCGGCGCACTGGAGCCTCCCTCAGTCAGTAGCGGTAGAGGCAACAACAGAAGCAAGAACAACACCAACACCAATCCCAAATGGGTTTGCCGTTTCACGGAGTACGATATGAGACCGAAGGGTGTAATCGTTTACAAAACTCCTAAGCCTGCATTTAAGATAGCGCCTCCAGTTGAAACAGGGGAACGGCAAGAGCCAGAGCAACCCCAACGTCCCAAGGGCGTGCTGGTCAAGGGTGACCGTCCCAAGCCGCCGAACTACATTTGTTATCCGATGCTGTTCGGTCCCGGGATGCCGTATGATTTCGATCCCAAGACTTTGACTTGGCGGGACGGCAAGGCGAAGCGCGTGCCGAAGTGCCGCGTGTGCGACGGTCTGATCCATCCTATGGAGAACCACGCGTGCGAGGGGTTCAAGCCCAAGTATGTCGATCATGATGACGCGTGGCATGAGCGCCAAGAAGCTAAGCAGGAAGAGATACGCGCCAGTAAGGAGCACGTCATCCGCTGCGGCGGTTGCGGCGACGCGCTGGAAGACGAAGATGACGCCCGTTGGCATGATGAACATTGTGAGCGAGACCCCGACAGTTGGCGACGAGGGCATTACGCCCTCAACGGAGACGAGGATGATCTGTCGGGCTACGAGGATGAACCCGAAGAGGATTATTGTGAAGGGGATGACGATGGGTACGACTGCGACTAAGTTGACCCCCGAAGAGCGCAGATCGAGAACTTAACTGTACGACAGGCGTACGAAACCTCTCTGCTCGATGTCCGTAGTTTGCCGGTAGCAAGGTTCCTGCTTAATTAAGCCATCTTCGGCGAATTCGAGTATTTACCCATATAGAACCAAGGAGCAGCGCGGCGCCGAAGAGGTGTTCAGACGCTTGCCGCAAAGACTAGGCGTAGGGCGGAAGAGCGAATCGCCTTTCTAAGGCGCGAGAGACCCCCGAACTTCCCCGGCTATCGGAAGCCGGGCTTTGATCAGGAGAATAGAGATGTCAATAGTGTCAGAGGCAGTGAAGTGTCCGCAGTGCGGCGATGAGGAAGCCGACCACGAGTTCAACTGCAAGACCAGCGAAGAGGAGACCTTGTGCCCGCAGTGCGGGTACCGAGGGTCGTGGGCAGCGAAGCGCGACGAGGATGGGCAGTTCCTCGGCTGGAAGCACGAAATAACCCAGGGAGTGGGAGTCCTCTGGTACCGCCCTGCAGACGGGATAGCCTTCGCCTGTCATTCCTTACACACGCCAAACGACCTCGCGAAGGCTGAGCGCTGGCTGCAGGAACAGCTGGCGGCGGGAACGGTGGACCACGACACCGCTCGTCTGACTCGCTGGAATAAGGATGCAGGGCGCGTGGAGCTGGTCGTTGGCACGTTCGACCCTCCGGGCCGGATGGAGCAGATTGTCGCGGACCTCGGACTCAATCCCATCAAGTGCTCGCCGGAAAAGGCGGTGCGGTTCGCCATCCTGCCAACTAAGGCTGCGGTTGTCATGGAGTCATCCCGTGTGGTTGTGCCCGTCCTGCACTACCTGAACGCCAACCCTGCCGACGGAAAGTACAAAAAGACGACAGACGGCTCAATGCCACTGGTGGAGCACGAGGTTAAATATTTGGCACTGTCGCGTTCGGAATTGCAGGAGATCAGCAACCTTCAGCAGCCGCGGCTATCGTTATACGGCATCGACATCGTGATGAATGTTTCTTATCCGGCGTTTGGGCGCAAGTTTCGCCGAGTTTGCAACAGCGCTCGCTGGACGCAGGACCCTGCTATTAGGAAGCAGGTTGAGGAAGGTGGCGCCGAACTTTCCGCCGAACTCGCCGCCACGTGTGCCGGTCGCTCGGACGTTGCTGTCGTCCCGAACCTACCGCTCGCTTATACCCAACGCCAGAACGATGTGACTCCGGCAGAGTCTCTGAATACAGCCCGCATGGTAAAGCCCCTTACGCATGATGAATGGCTACGGGCGTTCGGAATCTACGAGTGTGCGACTTGCGGGACCACTCTGCTTAAGGGTACCGAGTACGTCTGGCAAGGCAAGAATCGCTGGTGCGAAAAGTGCTTTTGGGGTGAGGACTCTGGAAATATCCCCGACAAAACCGCAGCAAACGAACGCGCTGACTAATTTAGGAGACAACATGTACAAACACGAAGAAGAAGTTATCAACGAGTGCGTCGAATGCACCGACTGCAAGACGATCTTCCCCTGTGAATGCGGGGGCAACCACGGTAATCCCGGCATCGACCCGATCCATGCCAACACTGGCTACCGCTTCGCCATGAGCGAAGAGCAGGCACGGCTGTACAACGCGGAAAACTGGAAGAACGGTCTTTCGCTCATCCTGATGGCGGATGACTCCTACGAACTTAGGAAGAAGGTGCCATCAAGCAGTTCGCGATCTAGCAACGAGGGCTACAAAACCTCATGAGAGGGAATTGCAACATTTTGGTCAAGAGAAACGGCGTACTTGAAGAGTGCGCCAAGCCGTCCGTCTATTCCCAGCCATGCCAATGCGACGCCTGCGATGTAGGAGGAAAGGGACAATGACGAAGGAAGAACGCTGGAACATATATTACTGCATCTACGATCACCTGCCCGAGGAAGCGATGGATCAGCCTCGCGGGCAGTGGAAGCTGATGCTCGACAAAATGGACGACGCCCAGTTGGTGGCGTTTCATGAGAAGGTTGTGAATGAAAACGGCAGAACAACTGTTCCGCAAATTGCAGTTGGCAGACATATTGGAGCTTGCCGTAGCGAGGCTGCGATCCGGAGAGGGCTGGAACGAAGGCACGACAGGCGACGTGCTGAACGAGATTCTCCACACCTTCCCCGAACATACGAAGAAGGCACTCGCGCTGGCGTTGATGATGGGCAAATTTTGAATGATCGAATGATCTACGAGCACGCCGCCGACAGTGCTCTCAACGATGGCTGGCAGCCGATTGCCGAGGAGGGAAACATGGACGTATTGGAACCAAAAGAAGCATTCGCGGAAGCACAGAAGGTGATTGAGCGACGTGGCGGGATGCCGAAGGGCAAGACCGTTGCGTTTCTCTGGCATTTTCATGTTGGTCGCCCCGTGACGTTGAGGTATTACAAGACACCCCGCACATTTCAGCGGAGCATGAACAAGGAGCATCAACAGCCCGTCATTTCTGACGCGGACGTCGCTGAGATGGAGCAAATCCTTCGCGACGGAAAGAAGTACGTCATTGTATTGGGTTGTTTCAAAGACATCATCAAGGCGGTTGGTGTACCGAATAAAAAAGTCATCATGTTTGACAGAGTTGTTCTGGCGAATCTCGAAGACATCATCACAACATTCGCCAATCTATCAACCGAGGCGAGTGGATTATCGCAGACACCATGACTGCCTCCATGCACTGTTAGATTCCATTTGGTGTGGAAAGTATTCCACCACCTTCGTGTGGTTACTCGGATTAGGGGACTGTGCATGATAGCTGTCACTCCCAGCTTATTTGAGTCCAAAAGCTGTTCTGCTAGCGCGTTTCGGGCTTATAGAGTCTCTTCTCTGCCTCCATTATCTTGTTTTGACTGTTTCTAACGATCTTCCACAAAAATCGTGAAGCTTTTCCTCCTGCGACTCACATCAGAGAGATAGGAGGCAACAAATGAGAGAAGTCCACGTCAACGTCTACCGCAGCCAGAACGTCATCCGGGTCATCTTGGATCCGGTCAACGGGCGCGGCATGGGTATCGACATGCCGCTCGACCCAGATTTCATCACCAGCCCGGAAAACACCGACTACGACCTTGAGACCATCGCCTTGAACGTGCGGGAAGCGGTCAAGAAGATGCCCGGTTGGAATTGTAACTTTCTCGTCAAGGCGCTGTGGGTGCCGGAAACGGAAGCGGCGGCATAACGTGGACAGTAAAGGAGCAATCACCCTAGCTTCATCGACACACTGCCAAGCGATCACCGACGCTGCCACATGTGAAACGCCCATCCAATCTGTCATAATCTTCCAGTATGTGCGGACGCTACCGACTTTCGCTTAGAAGCTGATCGCGGGAGAGGAACAATCGGCTCAGGGTTACCGACGTTTGTTGCCTATTCTCATGAAGCACACAGGAGCGTATTTGGAAATCAGAGAGGATTGAAATGGACATTGTCTCGCGGCTGGAAGCGGCGAGGTATCGAACGCTGAGTTACTTTGACTTGAGCGACGAGCAACTCGACCGCAATTACGGAACAGGCAAGTGGTCGGTCAGGTTCATCTTGCATCACCTTGCCGATGCTGAGACAGTTCTAAACGACCGAATCCGCCGTTATTTCTTCATGATGCCCACTTTTAGCTCAGCGTAAAACTGTGCGAATCCTGTATCCTTCGCAATCTCGGCCATCGCGGGCTGCTGGCGCATCCACATGAGCACCAAAAAGTCATCCGTTGCCAGATACTTTTGCATGGTTGGAACGGCGGCAGGATAGAGTACACGGATGCTGCCGGAGACGGCGTTGCCAGTCTGGCCGGCCGAATACCCGTCTGCGATCGCGAGGAGAATTGCGTTTAGCAT